>ENA-UOOH01001058-UOOH01001058.1-fermentation-metagenome-genome-assembly--contig:-NODE-1058-length-28288-cov-7.798711_pt1 | contig 28288 bp, 25 predicted proteins | sample MGYA00245778_ERZ724025 | MGnify/ENA primary metagenome ERZ724025 (study PRJEB28704, sample SAMN03018313) | fermentation metagenome | biome: anthropogenic terrestrial biome; feature: soil; material... | reverse complement strand
TCCAGCCGTCAGCCTCGCTAATGCCCGCGTTGCCTTGACCCTCGGTGAATCTTCAGCCCATTGCCGATGCGAGCATCGAGACGTCCGGTGCGCCGAACACGCTCTTTTTCTGGTTCGTGCCGGGCGTTGGAACTCGCGACCGCTTGTCGCGGGGTTTCCACGCCAATGCATGGGTATCAAGCATCGGAGCACATATGGAAATTCGCGCGGGTTCTGTACGATGGCAACGAGGAACGATGCAAAGCCTGGGTGGATGGGCATCAGGTCCCCGTCAAAGTCCTTCCTTGGAAACCAGGCAACACGGGGAACAACGAGAAGGCGAACTCCTGGTCCGACCGAAGCGATGCGAGGGGCGCGCAATTGCAGAGTGTTGTTCGAAAGCCACCGCGGGGCAACCTGCTTCAAGCGAGACCGGTCAGGGAATCGCCGCTCAGCGGGGGTATGGCCGCCGCGTCTCGGCGGCGCCTCGGTCCAGGCCCAGCGCTTGGCGCTTTTCGACCGCGCCCGCGACTGTCCGCGAGGCGCATGGGTGCCTAAGGCTCGCGCCCTGCGGGATTAATGGCAGCCTAAACAGCCACTGTGGAGGAAATGACGCCAGGCCTTAGGAGCAACAATCTTTACACGCACCCGGCGGCGAAGGCGGCGATCACCCGTTGACAGACACCTTCATGCGTGTTAACTTGAGGTGACTGTAGGTGCCGCTGCGGCGAGCCGATGCGCCTACGGTCAGGTGGAAGACAAGTCAGATGGCAGTCGCCCTGAAGATGCGGCGAAGGCAAGCTGAACGGTATGCCACCGTGGAAGATGTCTTTTGAAGGCGTCTTGTGCGGTGGCTTTTGTTTTTGCTTAACCTGCTCTACTGAACCATGGGCGATCAGATAGAAGGGGGGAATACCGGAAATGGTTGAGGGCTCTATGGCTCCGGAAATGACGAGTGAAAACGGACGTTGCGGGGAACGCGCCCAAGAAGCATCCATAGCCGACATGATCCAGCGCTTTGAGCAAGAGTACATGGGGAGATCGTCAAAGTACATTCGAGTGTATATGGTTCATGACATAGCTGTTGTCAGAGCTCGGGGCATGCTTAGCCCTGCAGAAAGGCAGCTTGCGTCCACACACGAGGGCAGAGTCCTGATCAAGCAGCTATGGGTCAAGGAGATGGAAGGACTCAAGCCGGTGCTCAGTTACCGCTTGGAGTGTCTGATGGGTATACCTCTTTCCGGGCTGACGCTTGATATTGACCCTCGGGAGGATGAATGGATAGCCGTCATTCGCCTCAGGCCGGGGAATTCATGGGACTGATCCAGCTGTAGAAGATCGGCGGGGAGACGAGGGACTTGCACATGAAGGTGTGTCGGATATGCCTTGTTCTTCTGATACTGGGCGCATGCTCCGGGCAGGATGTGGCCGGAACAGGCCAGCGGTCGCTGGTGGTGCGTACTGCGCTCATGGAACCAGAGGCTATGGTCTATGCGCGGGCGTTTGAGAACCGCACTGGAATAAAGGTGGAGGTCGTAAGGCAGTCCACAGGGGTCATGTTGAGCTTCCTCAAGTTCGAGCGGAGCAATGCTTCCGGCACTACTATAGACGTCCTTTTCGGTGGACCTGCTGATGCCTATGTGATAGGCGCCAGAGAGGGATTGTTTGAGAAGTACCTGTCCTCGGAACGGGCGAATATCGCCCGAAAGCATATGGACAAGGATGGATGTTGGAGCGGGGTCTACTTGGGCAGTATTGGCTTTGCTGTGAATCCTAAGCGACTTGGGGAGCTTGGGCTTCCCGCCCCGGCTTGTTGGGCTGATCTCCTCTCCCCCAAGCTCCGCGGGGAGATAAGCATGGCAAACCCGGTGTCATCAGGGACAGGTTATACGGTACTGGCCACTCTTGCGCAGATGATGGGCGAGAACCGGGCGATAGAGTATCTGAAAGCCCTAGACTCAAACATCCTGGACTACACAAGAAGCGGAGCTATGCCAGGCAAGTTGGTGGGTCTCGGCCAGATAGCCGTGGGAATCCTGTTTTCCCATGATGTGCTTGCCTTCAGGCAACAGGGCTACGTCATTGATCTTGTCTTTCCGAAAGATGGCACAGGGTTCGAAATCGGCGGTATTGCTATAGTAAAAGGCACAGAAAAGTTGGATGAAGCCAGGAGATTTGTGGACTTCATGTTAAGCGCTGAGGGCCAGAGTCTATATGCGGCCATGGGCGAGTTCCGGCTGCCCACGAACAGGTTGGCTGCCATACCCGTGGGCGCAGTCCCGTTCAGCAAGATAAACGTTATCGAATACGATGTGACGTGGGCTGCTGTTCACAAGGATGACTTGCTGGAACAGTGGGTATCCGCCACGGGCGCCGCAGGAGGTGAATGAGGTGAACCGCCGTTTCAGGTTCCCCATATACTTTAAGATAAGCAGCGCGATTTTCCTGGTCATCCTGGTGGTCGTGGCCGGCATGTCTTGTGTCACTCTGAAACGAACAGCCCATGAGTATAAGCAACAGGTAAGCGAAACCGGCAGCCTCATAGCGGGAATGATAGCCGACTACAGCATTGAACCTGTAATCATGGACAACTACTCATCTCTCAGACCTGTCCTTACCGACATCTTGGCTTCAAATGAGGATGTCGTCTTCATTGAAGTTCTGGATGAGAAAGGCGTGCCGAGGGTAGACGCGGTTTGGCAAGGCAGCGACCGCACAAGAGAATCTCCTGATGGCATTACGGGCAAGGCCGTTGAGGTCACGTCCCCGATAGTCGCTTACTCGCGAACTTGGGGGCAGGTGCGGGTGGTATGCTCCCTCAACAGGTTTCACCAGGCGGTAGCTTCAGCGCGCCTGTCTGTTATGGGCATAGCCGTAGTTTCGTGTGGTCTGGGCCTTCTCATGGCAAGTCTGTTGTCGAGGGCAATACTCACTCCTATCAGGAATCTTGTAGACCATGCCCACCTCCTTTCCAAAGGGGATCTGGACACGCCCATCAATGTACAAAGCTCGGATGAAATCGGGTTTCTTGCGATCACCCTGGAAGGGATGCGAGTCGGTCTCAGACAGTTTCTAAGCAGTGTAGCCCGGCGCGCTATGAGCTTCGAAGGAGACTTGCATCTCTTTGGGTTTCCCGCCGTTCTCTGTCTGGCCAGAACCGGGGGACGCACAGGCGGGTTAGTGCTTGAGAAATCTGGAGAGGTCGGGGTTGCATACTTTCAAGACGGTGAAGTTGTCGATGCTGCATTCCAGGACAAGAGCGGGAAGAACGCGCTATACGAGTTTTTCAAGTGGCGTGAAGGTGTGTTTAAGTTCAGCCCGGGCCTAGTTCCCACGAGAACCACCATCGATCTGGACTGGCCCGCATTGATACTGGAAGGCGCTCGTCAAGTGAACGACATGGTCGTCTTCACACACGTAATTCACAGCCCTGACCTAATACCGCTCTCGCCAAGACGGAACGACAGGACCGGAGACTTGCTTGATCCCAACGATGCCCTGGAACACCTTTTGGATGACGAAGAGAAGAAGGTGCTTTCCTATGTAGACGGGGTGCGGAGCATACGCGAAATCAGCAGGCTGGAGAGTAGGGATGTCTATGAGATCTATCCGCACATTTACCGGCTTGTAGCAGTGGGTTTAGTGCAAGTCGATGAGTATGAGTCTTCTCAAGGCCATAGCAAGGACTTGGACTTAGGCGGGGATGGGCCGGCAAGACATGCCGTTGATTCCGGTAAGGTCATTCAGTTTCCCATGGATCGCGTTGGAAACATCGGGAGGTGAGGCCTGAGCGCAGCCGAGACATCGGGATGGTTCCGGATAACGTGGGTAAGGGGATACGATGATCAAGACTCTATTATGGGAGGTATGATCTCAGATGAAACGGTGGAAATCACTACTTATCTTTGTGATTGCAGGTGCGCTTTTGCTGTCTTTGACGGTGCCTTCATTCGCGGCCAAGGACAGGATTCTCGCCTACACTACCCTTGACGAACCGTTGGCAAGGGCAGTCTTCGAAGCATACGAAAAGGACACCGGCGTCAAGGTGGAGTGGGTTCGTCTGTCCACCGGAGAAGCGGTAGCCAGGATGGAAGCTGAGAAGAAGAACGCGCAGGTCGACATATGGTTCGGCGGCGTGGGGCTTGGCCATATTGAGGCGAAGAACAAGGGACTTACCACGCCTTACGTATCGCCTAACGCCAAGAACATTCCCGACAAGTTCAAGGACAAAGACGGATACTGGACAGGAATATACGCAGGCGCTCTGTGTTTTGTCTCCAATGTCAACCGGCTGAAGGAACTCGGCGTGGAAGCCCCCACTTCATGGGCGGATGCGTTGAAACCGGAGTTTAGGGGACACATACAGATGGCCAACCCAGCCTCGTCCGGCACGGCCTACAACGTGATAGCCACCGTTGTGCAGCTGTGGGGAGAAGAGAAAGGCTTTGAGTACATGAGGGAGCTTCACAAGAATATCTCCCAATACACGAAGTCAGGTTCGGCCCCGGGCAAGAACGCTGCCATCGGCGAGATCCCGGTAGGCATAGGCTATGCCCATGACCAGGTCAAGCTGATAAGCCAGGGATATCCCCTTGTGGTTACCTTCCCATCGGAGGGAACAGGCTTTGAGGTCGCCTCAATATCGCTGGTAAAGGGCGGGCCCAATCCGGAGCTTGCCAAGAAGCTTGTCGACTGGGCTCTGACTGAGCGGGCGGCGAAGCTGTATGCAAACGAATGCGTTGTGCCTTTCATGGATGTCCCTCTTAAGAAGGGGGCCATTCCTATTTCGCAGGTGAATACGATAGACCAGGACGATGTGTGGGCTGCTGACAATTCTGAGCGACTGATAGACCGCTGGCAGAACGAAATATATCGCAGGTAGCAACCGGCAATCGACCCAACCAGGGGCGATGCGATGATCGCCGCTGCGGGCTAATACAGGGAAGGGCGCATGTCTCTTCCCTGTAGCCCTAGGTCTTGATGTGTTGAGTGATTCTTGCGAAAGGAGTGGCCTGATCGCTCCGCGCTCGGGGGATCGTACAAGGCCGGCGACTTATGAAGGAGAGTAAGACAAAGACGTCCACTAAGTGGATTGAAGCCAAACACCAACTGGCGATGGTGTTTCGGAATCCGATATTGCTGGCGACCATATTGGCAGTTTCCGCGCTGCTGGTTGCGTTCGTAATATATCCGATAATCAAAGTTGTCCTGGTCAGCCTCAAGCCCAAAGGGGAATGGAGCCTGGATACTTACAGGTATCTTCTGTCTCAGTGGTGGCTCAGGCAGACGCTTCGCAACAGTATTCTACTTGGGGTCATCGTAGCGACTCTCGGAACCATAGTGGGTTTCACTTTCGCCTATGCTCTCAATCGCGGAGATATACCGCGGAAGAGGTTCTTCCGCCTCATGGCGCAGCTTCCGATAATATCGCCGCCGTTTATGTTCTGCCTGTCTGTCATTCTTCTGCTCGGACGGAACGGGATAATAACGAAACAATTGCTTGGATTGAAGAGCTTCGACATATACGGCTTGAAAGGGCTCGTTCTCGTCCAGACGATGGGCATGTTCCCTGTGGCGTTTATGGTTCTCGACGGTGTACTGCAGGCGATAAACCCCGATCTTGAGGAAGGCGCCTTGAACCTCGGCGCATCAAAAGCCAGAGTTTTCTGGACTGTCACAGTGCCTTTGTGCACTCCGGGAATTGCCAGCAGCTGGCTTCTGGTTTTCGTGACGTCTCTCGCGGACTTTGCGAATCCGATGGTGATTTCAGGGAAGTTCGACGTGCTGTCGGTCCAGGCGTATTTTCAGTTCACGGGTCTGTACAATATGCCCAGGGGATCCGCCGTTGCGATTCTCTTGCTGATCCCGGCCATGTTGGCGTTCACTATTGAACGCTATTGGGTGAGCAGAAGATCGTATGTCACCGTAACGGGAAAGCCTACTACCTACAGAATCATAGGGCCTTCAAAGGCCGCAAAGCGCGTCCTGACGATTGTCTGCTCAGTGATATCCGGTGTCATACTGCTGTTCTACGTAACCGTTGTTGCCGGTGCCTTCGTGAGGCTTTGGGGCGTCGACTGGACCCTTACTCTGGATCATTTCAGATATGCTTGGGATGTAGGTAGAGACAGCATAAGATCCACTCTGGTTCTTTCCGCGTGGGCAACTCCCATAACCGGACTGCTCGGCATGGTAATCGCTTTTCTTCTTGTAAGGACGAAGTTTCCCGGCAAGGGCGTTCTGGGCTTTACGTCCATGCTCGCCTTCGCCGTTCCCGGGACTGTAGTGGGCATAGGCTATATTCTGGCCTTCAACCAGCCTCCGCTGCTCCTGACAGGAACAGCCGCGATCATCGTGCTTTGCTTCGTATTCAGGGAGATGCCTGTGGCCATAGAAGCCGGGGTCGCATCCTTAATCCAGATAGACCCGTCCATTGAGGAGGCTTCGACGAATCTGGGGGCGGATACGGCCTACACGTTCCGTCGTATTACCATGCCTTTGGTGAGGCCTGCGTTGATCGCGGGTCTGTCATATTCCTTCGTGCGGAGCATGACTGCGGTGAGCGCTGTCATTTTCCTGGTATCTGCAAGGTGGAACCACCTTACATCGCTAATCTACGCCCAGACAGAGATAATGCGTCTTGGAGCTGCGAGTGTGCTATCGCTATTCCTCATAATCATAGTGATTGTCATATTCGGACTGATGCGCGCCTTCCTTGGCGAGCCAGTGACGCGCATAAGGGTCGGGAGTTAGGGGGAGTTGTGCCATTATGCCAATCGAGCATGCCAGTGTGGTTTTGGAGAGGCTAGTCAAGGTGTTCACAGGCGGCGGACGGGATGTTATTGCTGTCAATGATGTATCCTTGTACATAGAGCCTGGCGAGTTGGTGACATTGCTTGGGCCGTCAGGTTGCGGCAAAACGACTGCCCTTCGCATGGTGGCCGGGTTCGAGATGCCCACATCAGGCAAGGTGCTCATCGGAGACAGGGATGTAACGAATACTCCTCCGAACTCAAGGAACACGGCAATGGTGTTTCAAAGCTATGCGTTGTTCCCCCACATGACGGTAAGGGAGAACATAGGTTACGGTTTGCGCTTCAGAAACATAGCTAAGCCCGATGCCGAGCAGAAGGTTGAGCACATCATGGAACTCGTGGGACTCAGCGGATTCGGGGACAGATCTCCGAATCAGCTGTCAGGCGGTCAACAACAAAGAGTGGCCCTTGCCCGCGCTCTGGTGGTCGAGCCGAGAGTGCTCCTGTTTGATGAGCCGTTGTCCAACCTTGACGCCAAATTGAGAGAGCAAATGAGAGGGGAAATCCGCCGAATCCAGAAGAATCTGTCCATTACCGCTGTCTACGTGACCCATGACCAGAACGAAGCGATGAGCATCTCCGACAGGGTCGTAGTCATGCGGGAAGGGCAGATTGAACAGGTGGGCACGCCTGAGGAGATATACGCCAAGCCGGCGACTCGTTTCGTTGCGGATTTTGTGGGAAAGGTGAATTTCGTCCCCGTCATGATCGGAGAATCAAGGGGAGAAGACACAAGTGTCGAGCTGTTCGGCCGGCAGATGACAATCCCCAGGGTTCCCTATGGAGCAGGCGAAACCCACCTGGCTGTGGTGCGGCCTGAAGAATTGCAGATCGTGCCGGCGGACATCGGATTCGTGTGCGGCGAGGTCGCCTTCCGCACTTACCTGGGTTCGGTAGTTGAATACGACTTGTCGCTGGTCGATGGGTCGACCTTGATGGCCGTGGAATACAATCCAAAGGCCAGGCCGCCTCTTGAAGTAGGAGATGCAGCCGGCATTTCCTTTGATCTTGGCAAACTGCACCTTCTGAGATGATGTATTGGCATACCATTCGTCCTCCCTGGAGCCCTTGCCCCAATCGGTAATAGAAGGAATCCGACATTGGAAAGAGAACTTCCGCAGGGGAGGCAGCGGCAGGTGATGAGGACTAAAGGACAGATAGAAGCTGAGATCAGCCAGGCTATCCTGAAGTTTGAGAAAGAGCATATCGGGCGCGGGCCTGAGGAGATCAGGGCCTTCGTTGTCGCCGACATGATCGTGGTCAGGGAACGGGGAGTCCTAACTCCTGCAGAGATCCACTTGGCCGCTACATCCGATGGGAAAGAGCTCATAAAGCAGTTCCGCGCCTGCCTGGTGCAGAATTCCCGCATGTTGCTGACGTCGATGATAAGGGAAATAACAGGTAGAGAAACCGTTGCCCTTCATTCTGATGTGTGTACAAGCTCAGGTGAGCGCGTGCTTGTATTCTGTCTGGACGACGATGTAGACGTATTGGGTGAACGGGGCAAGAAGTAGTTGCGTGAGAGGACGCGGTTGTCTGTACTCGTTGTTCGCTCTACAGAACTGCTTTGATGCGTGATCCGCCAGTTTGCCGCCGCTGGCATTGCGCCTGGTACCCCCTATGGCTATGATCCCAGGCTCCAGCTATTGGCCATGCCAATGCGCGCATTGACCTCTTCTCTCACGCCCCCGCTCTGTTCCTCGCATATCGCGGCAGCAGGACTTCGACGGATCCCAGAGGCATCCCGTACTGGCAGACAGGCTGACGGCCCCGTTGACATCCTCCACTACCTCGACGCCAGTCTCACAGGCGGCGTGAAGGAGTCCACGATCGAGTCGGTGTGAGGCAGGCGTTCGATATTCTCCTGAAGGAGACAGCGCTCCGAATGCAGAAGATTCTGCTCGAAGGACTGGGAGTGTACGGTGCCGCTAGCAGAACACTTGCCGTGCTGCTGAAAGGAGCCTGTTCTGTATGGAGAGACTTGATCTGCGCAAGCAGCTCAGACACCTGTACCAACCGTCTGCCAAGAAGATGCAAGTCGTGGATGTGCCCGAGCTCAGGTTCGCCATGGTTGACGGCGCCCTCGAGCCTGAGTGCGCGCCTGGAAGCTCGCTCGCTTTCCAGCAGGCCATAGAGGCGCTCTACGGCATCTCCTTTACCCTCAAGTTCGCCTCGAAACAGCGGAGTGAAGCTCCTATCGACTACACAGTGATGCCTCTGGAGGCGTTGTGGTGGGTTGAGGACGGCGAGTTCGACATATCGCAGCCTGGCAACTGGAGCTGGACAGCGATGATAATGCAGCCTGACCACATCACGGGCTCTATGTTCGAGGAGGCGCTGGACAGACTTCGCAAGAAACGGCCAAAACCTGTTCTCGATAGGCTACGCTTCGGGGTCTTCCACGAAGCGCTGTGCATGCAGACAGTGCATATCGGCCCATACAGCGAGGAACCAGCCACTTTGGCCAGGATGGAGGAATTCGCGCGAGAGAACGGCTGCATTCTCCGCGGCAAGCACCACGAGATATACCTCGGTGATCCGAGGCGCTCGGCTCCGGAGAAGCTCAGGACCATATTGCGTCATCCGATTCAGGCTGACCGATAGCAGGAAGGAAGGGTTGACAATGCTTGAGTTGCCCGAAGCCGTAGTCATCGCTGAGCAAGTGGGCACTGTCCTCAGGGGCAAGCGGATCGAGAGCGTCACCGCAAATCGGTCGCCGCATAAGTTCGCATGGTTCTATGGCGATCCAGGCGGCTATAACAGCCTGCTCAGGGGAAATGCCATTGAGGGTGCCGTGCCTTGCGGCGGCATGGTGGAGATATGGGCCGGTCCCGCGTGTATTCTTCTCGGGGACGGCGTCAGTCTGCGCTACTTCCCCGCCGGGGAGAGGCTGCCGTCGAAGCACCAGCTCCTCATCGAGTTCGATGACTCGTCTTCACTCGTCGGTTCTGTGCAGATGTACGGAGGATTGTGGGCCTTTCCCGCCGGAGAATTCGATAATCAGTACTATCTAGTAGCCAAGCAGAAGCCCTCGCCGCTGACTGACGAGTTTGACTACGCCTATTTCGGATCCTTACTGGAAGGCGAAAAGCTCGAATCCCTGTCCGCAAAGGCATTTCTCGCGACCGGACAGCGAATACCGGGCCTCGGCAACGGGGTCCTACAGGACATCCTGTGGGCTGCCAGGATTCACCCCAGGCGAAAAGTGGCGACTCTATCCGATGAGGAGCTGCGCATCCTGTTCCGGTCGGTGAAATCCGTACTTCATGATATGGCAGCACGAGGGGGCAGGGACACTGAGCGCGACCTGTATGGCCGTCCCGGAGGTTACGAGACAGTGCTAAGCAAGAACACGGTGGACAAGCCATGCCCAGTGTGCGGGACTACCATAAGGAAGGCAGCGTACTTGGGCGGCAGCATATACTACTGCGAAGGGTGCCAGAGCTTGTAGTTACCAGACGCCGAGACGACGCCTGCGATGGTGAGACGCCGGTCGGTCCCTGCAATATGCCGCCGGTATCAAATGCGACTTGATGCCATGCCGCATGGTAGGCGGAGACCCCATGCTATGGGTGCTCTGATTCGATGCCGAGCTGCTCACTTACCGTGGCAAGACGCCGAGTGCTTCCTCTGCGACATCTGACGGTATTCTCCAGCGATGCACCGCTACCCAAAGGGCATTTGCGACTTCGCACCAGAAGATGGGAGGCACCAGCAGCGTCGTGCCAGGCTGATGCACTGCTCTGTTGCGCAGTTCAATGACACGCTGGTCGTCCTCGCCCGGAAGCACCCACGATGGCGCTACCGATGCATCAACTACCACTGATTCCATCAGGTGCAGCGCCCTTCCTCCCTCATGGCCCTGATTTCGTTGGTCGAGAACTCCACGCCGATCTGGCTGCGTATGGAGTCCATCCTTGCTGCAACGGCCATGCGATCGGGATTCTTCAGCGTCAGGCGCGCCGCGCGCAACATGAATTCCGACGCTGAACGCGTGCGTCCGGTGCCTGCCACTCACTCCCTTCAACGACAGTCCTGATGAGGCAAGTCGTTCTCCTTGACTCCCTTGACTAGCCAAGGGCCTAGGGCTATGATGCGTATAGTGGACTAGACTACTAGACAGCTTCAGACCATCTACTTTGGGGAGCTAGACGGCCCATCCACTCGCGAATTCATCATGTAAGTGACGGAGGTATAGGTGTGAGCACGGGAACCCGAGGACTGTTTCATCTAGGCGAGGTCTTCATCAATGTAGAGGTTGCCTGTCGCGAGGCCTCGGAGGAGGAGCCGTTCGCGCGATCCCACGTTGAGTTCTTGAGTCGGAGGTTCGTACCATGACGGGCCCTGCATCGTCCCTCTATGCATTGGTGTTCAACGTGGCAGTGAGCACGTTCTTTGTCATCGTTCCGTGCGAAATCCTGCGGCTTGGGGCGGGCAGCCTCGAAGTAGGGCTGTCGGCCGCGCTACACTCGATCTCATACATAGTATTCACCGTGATCAATGGCAGGTTAGCAGTGCAACGTCCAACTCAACTCGCGCTGGTGCGCTTGTCCTGCGTTGCCCTGGCTCTGTTATATGCAATCTGCGCAGTCATTCGGTCGGTGCCGCAGTTCCTGGTTGTATCGGCGCTCAATGGTTGCTTGATGGGCACGTACTGGCCCAACTTCTGGGCAACCCACGAGGATGAGAGCCAGCACGACCTATGGACCGGATTGTGCAGCAGTTTCATCTGGCTCAACGTCGGCCTGATGTTAGGTCCTACGGTGGCGGGTCTTGTCTACGGACGCTCGGGGGCGCTCAGCTTCCTGCTTGGAACCGGGTTGTTAATCGTGCTGCAGCTAGTGATGGGCAGACTGCCCCGGGAGGCGGGCGAGGCGATTGCGGAGACTGATGAACTCCCCGAAGCAGACTGCGAGACCGCAAGATTGAGGACCTCTGGGACTGTGTGGGTTCCCGTAATAGGTGCCTTCACTGGAGCCTTCATAGTCGGTTTCGTGGACGGTAGCCTTCGCGCGGCGGGGCCGGTCATGGTATCCCAGAGTAACCTTCCCTCATCGTACTGGGGAGCGCTATTGGCCATCAAGGCAATGGCTCAAGTTGTCTCACTGTTGTTGCTAAGACGCGCCAGATCCGCTTGGGTTGCCGTTGACGATGGCCGGAGGGCCTTTCTTGTGGGCGCTGTGACCATTCTACTCGGTAGCGCGCTGTTTGCCTTCGGATCTGCTTTCTGGATACGCTCCGCAGCCGTTGCGTTCATGGGACTGGGATATGGACTGGTCAATTTCGCGGCCATTTACCTCAGTATCCTATGGACGCAGGTGGCAGGGAGGAACCTCAGTGGTTACGCAGAGGGCGTTCTTGGGGCGGGGATACTGTCAGGATCTCTCCTGGGCGGGGTTCTCGTGGGCAGGTCGGTTCAATCTCAGTTCTTGGTGGCCTGTGTGCTGGAGATCGCTTTTGTGTGTCTGTTGTTGTGGTTGCGAAAAGCCTGCACAGTCTATCAAAGCAATACCAGAAGACCTGGGCCCTAGCGGTTCTGGCGAGGCGACCACACTGAAAGTGGTAGCCGGACTGGAAATGCCGACTGCGGGGAAGATACGGGTAAAGGGAGAGAACATAGCGTCCCTGTGCCGGCGGTGAATTAGGTGGTTGGGTGCATTGACGCTCTGTTTGGCGGCAGTGCCAATGAATAGGCACAACAACCGGATCTAGTGGTATGATTGGGATGATCGCGTGGCACATGTGGGAGTCAACACCATGTTGAGGACTTGGTCTTTACGGAACGCGGACGAGGAGAAGAAGAGAGCGCGTGGATGATGACGCGGGCTGACCGCAGCGCGGCTATCGCCCGTTCGGTCCGGACCCTTCGGTATCTGGCCGATGAGTGTGAGTGACCCCAACATGTTCGCCGCTCTGGGACTGAGATTCCTCTGTGTGAGAGCATGATCGCTTCTAGCCATCGCGAGAGGAGTGAGATGCCAACTGATCGACAAGAATAGTCCGGTCCCCATCTACTATCAGATTAGGGAGGCACTAGAGGATCGAATAGTAGCCGGAGAATATCCGCCCGGTAGCCCCATTCCTTCCGAGCGCGAGTTGAGCGAGGGGTTTCAGGTGAGTCGAATGACGGTTCGGCAGGCCACGAGGATGCTCGTAAGCGAGGGATTGTGTTACCGAAAGCGCGGCATGGGCATATACGTTGCGGAAAAGAAGATCCCACCCGAGACTCAGGTGTTTATGGGGTTCACCGATATGGTGAAGCTACGCGGACTGACTCCATCATCGAAGGTGCTGGAGTGCAGGTGGATCCAGGCAGACGATAACCTGGCAGGCATGCTGGAACTGGAAGCCGGGGCTCGGGTTGCCTACATCAAGAGGATCAGATTTGCATCGGGCGAACCCATGGGCATCGAAACCAGCCATGTCCCTGAGGCCTGCCACCCTAGGTTGCTGGACCACGATTTCGAGATAGAGTCTCTGTACCGGGTAATGGAGCAGTTCGGAGTTCATCTCTCGCACGCGAGGGACACTCTGTACCCGAGCTTCCTCGACAAGGAAGAGGCGCAGATACTTGGACTCAAACCCAGGACTCTCGCCATCAGGCGCAGGCGGATCGCCTATGTCGCCGGCTGGACTCCGGTGGAGATGACCCTGTCGGTGTATCATCCCAACGAGTTTACATTCGAGTTCGATCTGCGGTACAAGGGCTGATGAGCTGGCACTTGCTACACTGCTCAATCCACTTGCCTGTACACGTGCCATTCGCGCCGTCCGCTGCCTCTGTCCAGGTATATCTCGTATGTGTGTCCATCGCTGCACAGGATCCTGTAGTAGTTGCGATGGCGCCTGGTCCTCCACGTCCTGGCGATTGGGTGGGCGCCGCCGAATCCGAAGTCCTGCCATTCGGCCACGATCTTCACTACCTGCATTTCTGTATCGTTCCATGCGAACGCTGTGGGCGTGGTTGATCCCGCGGAGCATTCAACTTCGGCGGGCTTTCCTATGAATCGAGGCATCTGTTTCACTCCATTGCACAGGCGCGCTTCTCCGACCGCCGGGCCCTAATGAGCTTATTCGCGAACTGAATCGTATTCCCTTCGCGCGCGGATTGACCTTCTCGCCGCGGGTGCGGGATTCTGCTGGTCTCGCAAGACCTTATGTCTGTACATGATATTTCATGAGTCAAGAAGGAATCGGGCAAGAAATGTCGAAACAGGAATTATGTCCGGACATGCGGCTTATCAAGTCCAGACAAATGCGGCCTCACGAAAGGAGCTGACGCGTTCATGTACCTACACAAGTTCGCGGACAAGATGCAGAAGAGTACGATGATGCTTGTCCTGGCGTGCGTGCTGTCGATGTGCCTGTGCCCCATGACGAACACCGTTCTTGGGGCTTCTGGCAGGGCCGGCGCTTCCGAGGTCGTCGTCGCGCAGGGAGCGGATGCAGTGACGCTCGATCCGCAGAAACAGTCGGATACCGACACGGGCAACGTGTGCAATAGCATCTATGACCCGTTGCTTCTACGCGATCAAGACATGTCCATCAAGCCAGCCTTGGCGACTGACTGGAAGAGGACCAGCACTACTGAGTGGGTGTTGAACCTTCGCCGAGACGTGAAGTTCCACAATGGCGAGCCTTTTAACGCCGACGCCGTCAAGTTCACATTCGATCGGGTCAAGGATCCGGCGACTCGGGCGCTTATAGCTCCGCTCTTTTCGACGATTCTGAAATGCGAGGTCGTGGGGCCCTATACAGTACGATTCGTTACGGACGGGCTGGACCCGGTCTTCCTGGGACGCCTGACCAACTTGCTCATTGTGCCCCCGAAGTACATCAAGGAAAAGGGCGACGACTACTTCGCGCGACATCCGGTCGGAACAGGTCCATACCTGTTTGTGCAGTGGGTTCGGGACGACAGGGTGGTAGTGGAAGCGAACGATCAGTATTTCCGCGGCAGACCCGCAGTTGACCGCATTGTCTGGAAGGCTGTGCCCGAGATGGCAACCAGGATAGCCGGCCTGCAGACGGGCGAAATCGACATTGTGCAGTCGATCCCGTCTGACCAGATAGGGGCGCTCAAGACCTCGCGAAGCGTGAAGGTTGTGACATCGCCCTGCGCGCAGATCCAGATGCTCAACTTCAACACCTTCGTTGCGCCCGCGGACAACAAATACTTCCGACTGGCTGTGGCGCACGCCATCGATCCCAGGCCTATCGTTGACGGCCTGTTGGGCGGCTACGCAAGCGTTCTGAGCATACCGATTGCAGACGTCATTCCCAATGCTCCAAAGAGTGTCAAGCGTCTGCCGTACGATCCGGCCAAGGCCAAGGAGTACCTGGCCAAGGCGGGTTACCCTTCCGGCCTATCGGTCGAGATGAACTGCCAGAACGGCAAGTATCCCATGGACAAGGAGATCGCTCAGATTCTGGCGCAGCAGCTGAGCCAGGTGGGCATCAAAGTGACTCTGATGCCGCTTGAGTTTGGTCAGTTCCAGACCCAGATGAGAGCGAGGAAGATCGCGCCCCTCTATACTACGGGTGGTAACAACGTTCTTCTGGACACCGACCCTCAGTTCAACGCGTTCTACGGCAGTGGAGGAGCGCTGTCCACCTACTCCAACAAGGCCCTTGACGACCTGATCGACCAGGGCAGGACAAGCACTGAAACCAAGGATAGAGTGGCCGTCTACGAGAAGGCGTTCGCCTTGTTGCGCGACGATGCCGGAGGCATCGGGATCATCCAATATACGCTGATCTCCGCAAGCAGTACCAAAGTGAGTTGGGCCCCACGCCCTGACGGGCGCATCAGGGCCTATGACATAGGCCTCAGAAAGTAGTAGGCATTGAGTTGGCGGTAGCGAGCCGGCAGCGTGGCAGGGAGGGTCATCGAGTGTTCAGATACATAGCAAAGCGCATTCTATTTGCTGCACTCACAATTCTGGGAGTAGTAACGATTGTGTTTATCCTGCAGCGAACAACCGGTGACCCCATTGCCACCTTGCTTCCGCCTGACGTTCCACTCGAAGAGCAGGCGAAGCTGCGGACCGCGCTCGGCCTCGATCAGCCGATCCACGTGCAGTACGGCAAGTTTCTTGCCGGCCTGGTCAGGGGCGACCTTGGATACTCTTATCGGCAGGGCGCCCCTGCCCTGGGCTTGGTACTAGAACGCGTGCCATCCACGTTCAAACTCGCATCTGCAGGAATGCTCGTTGCAATGGCCATTGGAATGCCCGCAGGCGTGCTGGCTGCAGTGTATCGTGGTACTGTCGGCGATCGTATCGTTATGTCACTGGCTCTGGTTGGGCAGGCAATGCCGGTCTACTGGACCGGTATCCTGCTCATCCTAGTATTCTCGGTGAGGTTGCGCTGGCTTCCGGCCATAAGCAACGGGGGATTCGTGTCAATGATCATGCCGGCGCTAGCTGTGGGGGCGTACTCAGCGGCCCGGATAGCGCGCATGACGCGCTCGAGTATGCTGGAAGTACTCCGAATGGACTACGTGAGAACCGCCCGCAGCAAGGGTTTGCGCAACAGTGCGGTGATAACAGAACACGCTCTCCGGAACGCGCTGATTCCCATCGTGACAGTGCTGGGCATGGAATTCGGGAGCCTCATGGGAGGATCGGTGATTGTGGAAAGCGTGTTCGCATGGCCCGGAGTGGGACGATTGGCGGTGAACGCGATCATGGGCCGCGATTACCCGGTGGTCCAGGCAGTGGTTGTAGTGGTGTCAGCCATATTCGTGCTGATAAACTTGGGAGTTGATCTGACATATGGTCTCTTGGATCCGCGCATTAGTATCGCGAACACCACAAGGCGCTGACGCCGAGGGAGTGCCGCGGCGCCGGGATCTGAGCGGCGCTGTCGGAGGCGCGATAGTAGTAGTCGTGGCTCTCTTGGCGGTGTTCGCTTCCCTCATAGCGCCGCACGACCCGAATTTCCAGGACCTCCTGGGACGGCTGAAGCCACCGGGGTGGCAGTCTCCGTACAGCGGGGCCCGGTTTCTCCTTGGGACAGACCATCTCGGCCGCGATGTGCTCAGCCGCATCATATACGGTTCTCGAGTGTCGCTTCTTGTGGGCATCGTGAGTGTGGCGATAACAGCTGCATTGGGCACGCTCTTGGGGTTGGCGGCAGGCTACTACCGCGGCCTTGCCGAGACCGTCATCATGAGATGCGTGGATCTGGTGATGAGCTTGCCGTTCATGCTTCTGGCCTTGGCAGTGATCGGCATTACCGGCCCCGGTCTCCAGAACCTGATTCTGGTGGTTGCGATGACGAGGTGGGCCCGATACACTCGGGTAATCTACGGGCAGACGCTGAGCTATGCAGAGAAGGAGTTTGTCGAGGCAGCACAGGCCCTGGGCAGCTCTAACGCGCGGGTTCTGTTCCATCACATGCTGCCTAACCTGCTGCCAAGCGCGATTGTGTTGGCCACTTTGGACCTGGGGTTCGTTATCATTCTGGAATCGGGCCTGAGCTTCCTGGGGCTGGGCGTGCCGCCCACAGTTTCCACATGGGGCACGATGCTGGCCGATGGTCGCTCTTATCTGAACAATGCGTGGTGGATGGGAACATTCCCGGGTCTGGCGATAATGATTACGGTCCTTGGTTTCAACCTGTTGGGCGACTGGACACGCGATCGGATGGACCCCACGCTGAGAGTCTAGAGCTGGCCGGCAGGTGTGTCGGCCTGAAGGAGATGGGGGGATTCCACTGTGAGTGGAGATCTGTTCTCGTTAGCTCCACTGTCTAAGGAGTCGAGGCTTCCACTTCACCATCAGCTCGCAGATCAACTGCGCGAAGCGGTGCGCCAGGGCGTGTTCGCCGCCGATGAACCAATACCCAGAGAACTCGATATCGCTAAGTCGCTCGGAGTCAGTCGCGGCGTAGTGCGACAGGCCATTCTCCAACTGGTTCAGGAGGGTTACTTGCGCAGGATACCCGGGCGAGGGACCTTTGCACAGAATGCGCCGCTGGAATACGACTTGCTCGGCTTCTATAACTTCAAGAAGGAAGTCGAGCGGCAAAACCATACTCTCGGAGTGCGGCTAGTGGCGTTTGAGACCCTTCCGTTGGACCCCCTGAACGAGGCGCTCTTCGGTGTAGAACGCGACGACAAGATAGTGGGAATTTGGCGCACACTGCTTGTCGGAGGAAACCCGGTTCTCGTTGAGAGAACCACGGTTCCAGCATCCAGAGTGCCGGACCTGAAAGAGGAGGATGTCCGCGAAGGTGGGTTCTTGGATCTGCTTACCCGGCGCGGCCTCCAGTTGGCGCGCGCCCGCCGGTACATGGAACCGCGGTTGGCCGATGCGTTTGAAAGCCAGGAACTGGAGGTGCGCCCGGGGACGCCTGTCCTTGTTGTCGACAGGTACACGTATGGGCCAGGCGAGGGTCCAGTGGTGGTGCGGTGCGTATGGACCGTTCGGGGTGATCGCTGCCGGCACTATATCAACACAGAGACAAGCATATGATCATGATCCGGCTCAAGGAGATGCGATGATGACAGAGTACTATGCTTCAGCCAATGCAAGCGATGCACTCAACAAAACAAGTACGATGGACGCAGCGATCAAAAGCGTAAACCCGGGCACGAGAGCAGCGGGGCCGGCCTATACAGTCGACTGCTATCCGGGAAGCATTATCACCTGCCACAAGGCTCTGGGCGAGGTGAAGCCAGGGCAGGTGCTGGTGATCAATGGTCACGGCGACCCAACAGGCGCCATGTTCGGCGGCTTGATGAGCCTTGAGGCTGTCCAGCGCGGCGTTGCCGGAGTCGTTGTGGACGGGGCTGTGCGCGATGTGGACGACATTCGCGAACTGGGCTTGCCGGTTTTCGCAAGGCACATCACTCCATGTGTAGGCTCCAACCGGACCGTGGGATCCACCGGAAACCCCATAGTATGCGGAGGCGTGATGGTTCGAACTGGCGACCTGATCATCGCCGACGATGACGGAGTGGTAGTGGTTCCCGAGGAGCGGATCGACGAGGTGCTTGAGCGCATCGCCGCGATAGTCAAGAAGGAAGAGAGCATCGCTGAGAAGGTCCGTGCAGGCGCCCACATAGCCGACTTGGCCGGTATGAGCGAGGCCATCGCCGCGGCGCAGGCAGCGGCGGAGAGCAGGAGGTAATTTGGTTGATAGACGTTGGACCCGATTTTGCGAGAGTGAATGCAGAACTGATTGATGCTTACAGGCTCACTGCGCCCGCGAACGTGGGCCACGTGCTGGATCATGGTTTTGCCGACCCGTGCATCAGGCCGGTATACCGTGGCGCGAGAGCGGTGGGGAGCGCCTTTACGGTTCAGATAGAGTCAATGGACGTGGCTGCCATCAGCAAGGCCTATGAACTTGCTGGGCCTGGAGACGTGCTTGTGGTGGCCGCAGGCGGAGACCGCAAATTTGCGTGCGCGGGCGAGATGAGCACTTTCAGGTCGATCAGGATGGGCCTCGCCGGGCTGGTGGTAGATGGAAGCGTGACTGATGTCAGGGAGATGGAAATCATGAACTTTCCGTGCTTTGCTCGGCACATCACGCCGCTGGTGGGGCGATGCATCGGCGAGAAAGGCTCTGTGCGGCAGCCGGTTATCATCGGAGGAGTCCTGGTCCGCCCGGGCGACCTTGTGCTTGCCGACGACAACGGAGTGGTGTTCCTGGATCCCGCAGAGGCTACCCGCATCATCGATGAGCTCTTGGAGAAGGAGCGGAAGGAAGATGAACTCCGGAAGGCGTTCTGGAGTGAGAGGGGACAGGCCGTCCCGGTGATCTACAGTTGACCGAATCACATGGGCCGTCCGCCCAGCCGTTGACCCGACAGATAGCCAGGCAACTGGCTCAGATAGACAGGGATTTCGATCGGCACGTCTGCGAAGTACAGCGATTCATACGTCAGCCCAGTGTGAGCGCGGACGACTGGGGGATCCAGGAGATGGCGCTGCTGCTGGCCGACAAGATTCGTTCCTTGGGCGCCGAGTGCTCCATAGTAGAAACAGACAAACACCCCATAGTCTATGGCCGTCTGGACACGGGAGCAGACAAGACCATCGTCTTCTACGAGCTCTACGATGTGCAGCCGGCGCGCGAGTCGGGCTGGATAGTCCCGCCGTTCGATGCCGAGGTCGTTGATCTGCCTGGACACGGCCCCTCCATAGTCGGGCGGGGCGCCGCCAACAGCAAGGGCTGCGTAGTCGGGTTTCTGAACACCTTGGAGGCCATTCAGAGATCGGGGCACAAGGTCCCGGTCAACGTGATCTTCGTCGTTGAGGGCGAAGAGGAGATCGGCAGCCCAAGTCTTCCTGGGTTCATCCGGGAGCACGCCGCTGAGCTGAAGTCGGCCGAGTGCTTCTACCAACCGTATTTCGGCGAGAACGCGTCCGGCACCACCATCGTGTATCTTGGCATAAAGGGCATGGCTTGCCTGGAGCTGACATGCGAGGGCGGTGACTGGGGCGGACCGCGCGAGCGAGACGTGCACGCAATGCATTCGGCCTGGATTGGCAGCCCCGCGTGGAGGCTGGTGCAGGCGCTGGCCACGATGAAGAGGATGAAAGACGCCTCTGAGGTCACCGTGATTCCTGATTTCGCGCGCTCCGTCAGAACACCGACCCCGGAGGAAGCCGGCCTCCTGAGCGAGCTTGAGGAGAGCTTCGATGAGGCAGTAGTCCTTCGCGAGCAGGGTGGCGCGAAGTGTTTCAAGTGGGCCGGACTCAGCGGTGTGGAGCTACTCAAGAAGTACCTGTACGAGCCAAGCCTCAACCTCAACGGGATAGCCAGCGGATACTCCAGCGCAGGCACGATCCTCCCTCGGCAGGCCAGAGCCAGGCTGGACATACGACTGGTTCCCGATATGGAGCCCAATCAAGTCGTCGACGCAGTGCGCAAACACCTGTGCGATCAGGGATACCCCGACATCAAAGTCGATGTGCTGCAGGCTTATCCGCCGTCTCAGAGTTCGCTGGACCAGCGCCCGGTGGATGCTCTGGTCCGCTCAGTCCGGGAGCTGGCGCCCGGGCCTGTGCAGGTATGGCCGCGGTCGGCAGGCGTGGCGCCGCACTACTTGTTCACCAAGGAGCTCGGCGTCCCCATGGCGTGTGGCGGTTTGGGCCACGGGAGCAAGTCGCACAGCGCGAACGAGTACATAACCGTCGAGGGGCTGCGCAGGCACGAACGAGGGATATGCGGGTTCCTTTACGCGCTCTGACTTAGGCATTTGACGGGGGGATATGCGTGTCTATCGACCTAGTGGCGATCCGTCGTCAACTGCACCGGCGACCTGAGATAGGGCTTGATACGCACGAGACTGCTGACATGGTCATGTCCTGCTTGGCTGCTCTGGGCGTATCTCGCAGGAGGTGCGGGGGCGCAGGCGTTGTAGCTGAGATTGAGGGCCGAACCCCGGGCCCTGTTGTGGCCGTCCGGGTTGACATGGACGCTCTTCCTATGGAGGACCTGTCGGGAGTGGAGTTCGCGAGCGAGCGGGCTGGAAAGGCCCACGCCTGCGGACACGATGCGCACGTGGCGATGGGTATAGGGGTCGCAGAGGCGCTTGCAGGGCGGCGAGCGGAGATAGCTGGGCGCGTCCGCTTGATCTTCCAGCCTGCAGAGGAGACCTTCCAGGGTGCTCGGGCCATGATCGACGATGGAGTGCTCGACGGCGTGCAGGTCATATTCGGAGTGCACAACAGCCCCGCCGTCCCTCTGGGCAGTGTGGAGCTCGTAGACGGCTCGGCGGCGATGGCTGCATCGGACAGGTTCAAGATAACGGTCAAGGGCGCGGGCGGTCACGCTGGCCTGCCCCATCAGACCAAGGACCCTTTGGTGGCGTGCGCCGCTGTGGTCATGTCGCTGCAGGCGATCGTGAGCCGGGCCATCGACCCTGGCGAATCGGCTGCACTGAGCGTGTGCCGCATGTCGGGCGGGACGACTTTCAACATCATCGGCGACAGCGCGGAGCTTGAGGGTACCGCGCGGTATCTGGAACAGTCGGTGGGCGAGTCCATAGCCGATCTTGTGCACACCATTGCTAAGAGCACGGCCGATGCGCACAGATGTGAGGCACATGTGGAGTATGCGCAGTTGGCGCCGGCGCTCATGACATCGCCGGAGGCTATGGGCGTGGCGATAGGCGCGGCGGCGGACATGTTGGGAGAATCCAGAATCCAGCGGTCGCGCGCCTCGATGGGATCCGAGGACTTCGCGCTCTATGCGGAGCGGATTCCAGCAAGCTACTTCTGGGTCGGCTCGCAGGGCCCATATCCGGCGCACAGCCCGAGATTCGTTATCGACGAAAGGTGCATTCGAGTCGGCGCAGACCTCATGACCGAGATAGCCTTAAGGGCCGGACGAGTCGACTGGCCGCAGCTGTAGGGCATCAGCACAGGAGGTAATGACATGGTCAGCCCACTGCTTGAGGTAAGGGGCCTTTGCACACATTTTCGAACTACAGGCGGCATCGTGCGCTCCGTCGACGGCGTGGATTTGACCATCGGCCGTGGGGAGACTCTCGGCGTGGTTGGCGAATCGGGGTGTGGCAAGAGCGTTACTGCTCTTTCCGTCATGAGACTGGTGCCCAGCCCGCCGGGGGAGATCTGCGAAGGAGAGATCCTGTTTGAGGGGTCGAACCTTCTGGACAAGACGGAAATCGAGATGTGCGGAATCCGCGGCAAGGACATCTCTATGATATTCCAAGAACCGATGACGTCGCTCAACCCGGTGCATACGTGCGGTCGCCAGATCGCGGAGGCCATACGCGTGCATCAAGGACTGTCGGGCGAGAAGGCTGAGCGCGAAGCTTGCGAGATGCTCAGGCGCGTTGGGATACCAGAGCCCGAGCGGAGAGCGAGCGAGTATCCGCACCAACTGTCGGGGGGAATGCGGCAGAGGGTGATGATAGCGATGGCTCTGTCGTCCCGGCCCAAGCTGCTGATAGCCGACGAGCCCACTACAGCGCTGGACGTCACCATACAGGCGCAGATCCTAGATCTCATGCGCAAGCTCAAGAGCGAGTTCGGTATGGCGATGATGCTGATCACCCACGATCTGGGGGTGGTCGCGGAGATGGCCGACAGAGTGATAGTGATGTACGCGGGAAAAGTTGTCGAAGAGGCCGATGTCAGGTCGCTGTTTGTGCGTTCTCTGCACCCGTATACTGCAGGCCTGCTCCGGTCGGTGCCGCGACTTGGCGATTCTCAGGACAGGCTGGCTACTATAGAGGGGACAGTCCCAAGCGCGAAGTCCATGCCCGCCGGGTGTCGTTTTCATCCGCGGTGTGAGTTTGCGGCAGACATCTGCCGCGAGAAAGAACCTCCTTTGGTCAGCGTGGGCCAGTCGCACAAAGCGGCGTGCTGGCTCGGGGACGAGAGAGCGCGAGTAGTTGTCGCCGGAATACCGTCTCTAGAACCCAGCGACAGAGACCGACCCGAGAGTGCCTCAGGCGCGGCCGATTTGCTCCTCATCGCGGACGGGCTGAAGAAGCACTTCGCCGTGGGCGGGAGGCGAGGCGCCGGCAGACCGGTTGCGGCAGTGCGTGCTGTAGACGGGGTGAGTTTCTCGCTGCGACGGGGTGAAACCTTGGGCATCGTTGGCGAGTCAGGCTGCGGCAAGACCACCCTGGGCAGGATGCTTGTGCGGCTTTCCCAGCCCGATGCCGGCAGAATAGTGTTTGACGGCAAGGACGTCATGTCCATGCGACCCGAGGAATTGCGGAGGCTGCGCCGGGATGTACAGATTGTGTTCCAGGATCCGTACGCTTCGCTCAACCCTCGCCTAACAGTGGGGAGAATCGTGGGCGAGCCGTTCGAGATACACGAGCCGGCAAAGCCCGGCAAGATAAGGGATAGGGTACAGAACCTTCTGGACATAGTCGGGCTGTCTGCAGACCATATCGACCGCTATCCGCACGAATTCTCGGGAGGCCAGAGGCAGCGCATCGGCATAGCTCGTGCCATAGCGCTGAACCCCAAGATGATCGTGTGTGACGAGCCTGTCTCTGCTCTTGACGTCTCGGTTCAGGCCCAGATCCTCAATCTCCTGAGCGATCTGCGCGACCAGTTTGGGTTGAGCTACATGTTCATCGCACACGGTCTGGCCGTTGTGAAGCACATCTCCGACCGTGTGGCCGTCATGTACCTAGGCAAACTCGTTGAAGTGGCCGCAAGCGACGAGATATACAGGAACCCACTTCATCCATACACCCAGGCACTGATGTCCGCAATTCCAGTACCCGATCCTGACTCGCAGGTCGAGCGGGTACTACTGGAGGGCGACGTTCCCAGCCCGATCAACATACCAGCTGGGTGCCGATTCCACACAAGATGCAGATATGCCATGTCTGAGTGTAGACTCAGCGAGCCTGAACTGGTCGACGCCGGCGCCGGGCACTTGGTCGCGTGTCACCTGGTGAATAGGGGTTAGGCGGCTGAGTTAGTCCACATGCCTCGGGCACACGAAGTCGGTTTCGAGGTTCTCAGGCGGTTTTGCCATGGTGTTCGCGGGGTACATGACTGCGCTTCTGCGGTGGCAGATGGGGCATGCGATGGGCTCGATGCTGCTTGAGGCCAGGTTGTAGAATACGTCCTGGTGCAGCGTTTCGCGCATATGCTGCACTTGCAGGCGAGCTCTGACCTTGGGCATGATGCGCACGGCGGCGCTGTCGAGGCGGGCAGTGGCGTGAACGCGGTACCTCTCAATGAGATCCACGGAGCGACGTTCCTTTTCGGCCAGTGTCGCCTGGATCTTTGCGGCCAAGCGCCTGCGGCGGTCTGCGTCTGTGGTAGACTCCTCGCGCGATTTGAGCTGCCCGATGGTCTCGTGGTAGTAGCGGAGGAGTTTGGACAACTCCTGTCGGCAATACAGTGCGGCCTGGCGTTGATAGCCCATATGCTGAGGGAGCGCGCTCTCCTCGAGTATCCCTGCGGCCACGGCGGCCACTTCGGAATGTGGATGAAGGAGCGGCCGCGGATGGGCCAACGTCTGGGCGTCAGCAGCACTGGCAGCGTCGGCGTTGTCGGCGGCATCGACGCGGCCCGCGCCCGCATCGGCGAAGTACACGTTTACCTGGCTGTCTAGGAGGTCAGTGTCGTCGCCCAGCGTGTGGCGGTCCACCGCTATCATGATGTCGTCGGTGAACTTCTCGTCGGATACGTACGACACGACGAAGGTGAACACCACCTGTTGGTGGAGTTCAATGGCGGTCGATTCCATGGACGGGCGGCGGCATTTCTCGAACCCGATGCTGCTGTCTATCCACTGCATCAGGTTGGGGGGCACCCTCATTGAGGCTGACGTCAGCGCTGCGTGAAGCCGCAGCGCGCGACCGGTGTCTAGCCCCATCTCGACCAGACTGTCAAGGATCGCGCTTCCATAGGTCACGTATTCGGCGCCTTGTGTCTCGTCCGCGGCATCGCGGCTGAGCGCCACGGTGAAGAACTCGGCAAGACCGGCGCGTGCTGCGACTTCTTGCGGCAGGGCGAGATCGAGTATGTCGTCGTCGGCTATGTCGGCAACGCCGCCGGCGGCCGCGGCGAGATCCATAAGGTAAACTTTGAAATCGGTTGTGAAGGGCTCAGCAGCCATTCTGCTTTTGCACCACCTAAACCCCAGTTGGTCCGCGTCCGATGATCTGTGACTGTTCTAGGGCGTCTGTTCTGTGCCCAGGTCAGTCCCGAAGAGCGTGTCTTCGTAGTCCCGGGTCTGCTGGTATTCCGCCTTGGCCTGGGCCAGGCGGTCGCCCAGCGCGCGCATGCCGTCTTCCGCCTCAGCTTCGGATGCGGCGCCGGCCCAGATGTCCATCACCGTGTCTTCGAAGTCCTCTTCGTCCTGGACATTGCCGAGAATCATGTCTAGCTCGCCTATGACCAGCTCGAACATGTTGATCTTGGCGTCCAACACGTCCAGGATGTGCGACTCGAGCGTTCCATCGACTGACAGGTTGAACACGTAGACCTCTTTCTCCTGGCCTATCCTGTGGATGCGCCCTATGCGCTGTTCGATCCGCATAGGGTTCCATGGGAGGTCGAAGTTGACCATCACGTTGCAGAACTGCATGTTGCGGCCCTCGCCGCCAGTCTCCGTAGACAGCAGGACCTGGCTTTCGGCGCGGAACGACTCTATCGAGCGGTCGCGCTCGCGCCTGGACATATCGCCCGAGAAGACAGCGTGCGCGATGTCGTTGTCGCGCATGACGCGCGCGAGCATGCCCAGGGTAGCCCGGTAACCGGTGAACACCAGCACCTTCGTGTCCGCCCGCCTAACCAGAGACGCCAGGGCCTCGGCCTTGGCCGAGGCGCGCACAGACATTCCGGCATCGGCCAGATCGTCAAGGTGCTCGGCCGTTTCGGCCTGACCGCGGGATCTGAGCGTGTCGGCCAGACGGCCGAGCGTGGGCGCCGCAGCCAGCATGCTGGAGCCGGCTTCCTTCTGAAGAGTCTTGAGCGCCATGCGCAGTTGCTCACGGGCTTGGGAGGAACGTGCGTCCTTGAATAGGCCGCGGACTGCATCAGTGATGCCGGCGTATAGCCTGGCTTCGTCCGGGGTCGGGGCGATCCGGACTGTCTCCGCGCGCCTTCGCGGCAGCTCTACCCCGCACGTCTCGCGCCTGTTGCGTATCATGATGTCGCGCATGAGGTCTCTGAGGTTGGCGGCGTTCCTGGGCTTCAGCCTGTCGCCGCGGGTGATGTATTTGCGGGAGAACTCGGATGCCGTCTCGAGCTGACCTGGGCGGACCAGGGTAATCATGTTGAACAACTCGGACAGGTCATTCTGCACGGGTGTTGCCGTCAGGAGAAGTATGTACTTCTTCTGCACGCTATTGACGAGCTTCCAAGTTAGCGTGTTCCTGTTCCTACAGCGGTGGGCTTCGTCCACGATAACCATGTCAAATGGCGCGGCCACAATTCGCGAGAAGTGCGGCTCGCGCTTGGCGGTATCGATGGACGCGATGATTCGCTCCTCAGATGCCCACGGATCCGGCTGTGATACGAACGCCGGGTCGTCGGAGGCCACGAAGCCCAGGCCGAACTTGGACTCCAGCTCGCTGCGCCATTGGGAGATCAGAGGCGGAGGGCACAACACCAGCACCCGCCGGACCAGCCCGCGCATGATGTACTCCATCAGAATCAGGCCGGCCTCGATGGTCTTGCCCAGGCCGACCTCATCGGCTAGGATTGCCCGTCCGCGCATCTTCTGCAGCACTTGCTTTACGGTGCCCACCTGGTATTCAAAGGGCACAATGCCTCTGACCGCGTCCAGAGAAAGAAGCTGATCGAAGCCTGGGCTCATGGAGAGTTGCAGAGATCTGTCGTGCACTCGCGACTGGGCGATCGTGCCGAACGCCGCGGACTCAAGCAGAGCGACCATCGCCTCAACTGACGGGTCGTCTAGTGTGATGGGAGAGCCGGGCGACGAGATCAGCCGCGCGTCCACCAGTCGCCAGGCTTCTGTATCGAAGTCGGGCGGCAGCGCTGGCTGCTCAGTTTCGGGAGCGGGCTCCGGTTCGGGCTTCAGTTCGAGCTTCGCTTGGGCATCCCGTTGGGGTTTCGACTCTAGCGCAAGCCCGGCTGGAATCGCGGGCTCAGGCGTAGGCGCAGGCGCCGATATTAGCCTCGGTTGAATCAGGGCTCCCGATTTGGCGGCAGGCCGAGGCTTTGTCGCACCCTCTTCTGCGCTGGCGCGGGCCCTGGAGCGACTCTTCTGCTCAAGCCAGTCCCACCACATCCAGGCCTCGCGCGCGGGGACAATAACGAATATGCCGTGAATACCGCGCACGGCACAGAGCACGAACCTTGCTTCGCCGCCGGCGAAGAGGGCGGGATCTCCGATGAGCGACTCGAGCTTGGGGCAGTGTATGACGCGCTCCGACCAATGTGCTATGGCTGGCATGGGTTCACTGTCGGGCGTGGCAATTTCCATCCTGACGACCTTGGGTTTCCGCGACAGGGCCTGGGCTACCTCGCCCTCCAGGGGGATTGTGCTGTTCTCCAGCATGCCCCGGGTGAGAACAAGTCTGGCTACCGGGAGCATAGTTCCGTCCACAATCCGGCCTCCCACGACTAGAATCGATACCAACCTCGTAGCTGGAACCGCCTGCCCTACGATGAACGAGGACCAAGCTGCTAGGGGGCGAAAAAGGCCGCTATCCTGCGATAGCGTGACGATGCCGCATCGGCGACGACCCGACAAGAACACGACCAACGGCGATCATACGACAACGCAGATAGCTATGACATCCATTGTACCAGAGTGGTAGGCATCCGGCTATTGAGGGGGAGTGGCCGTGGCTGGCTGTCAGGACCCCGTCAAAGTCGTGCTAACCCTGCAGACCGCATAGTCGGTATGTTGAGCTTACCCCCGCCTTCCGGCTTCCCGAAATCGTGGCCACTCCATAGACGTAATCCAGCCGTTGAGCAGGCTGCGTATGGAACAACCTGGGATGCTCACTTTTTGACGGAAGTTTCGCGGATAACGTCCAAAAGTGAACACAGGTGCATTCA
>ENA-UOOH01001056-UOOH01001056.1-fermentation-metagenome-genome-assembly--contig:-NODE-1056-length-28322-cov-18.061414_pt1 | contig 28322 bp, 29 predicted proteins | sample MGYA00245778_ERZ724025 | MGnify/ENA primary metagenome ERZ724025 (study PRJEB28704, sample SAMN03018313) | fermentation metagenome | biome: anthropogenic terrestrial biome; feature: soil... | reverse complement strand
AAATAATCATTGCTCCAAATTCTTGTTTGTAGCTAAAAAATCGACACATTTTATCTCTATCTACTATGCATTTCGAAATTACCTAAATAATACATGGAAAAATCCTTGTATTTTTATACTCCTTCTTTTAGCTTAATGGGAAAATATCTTTGCATTTGTTTATAACCAAGTCCCTTTTCTATATTATCGGTTATAAACAAACTCAGTATAAAGGGTTACCCAAAGGAAGAGTCAAGAGGGTAATGCTATTTTCTGTCGAATAAAAACGGCATCTTACCTAAAGCAAAAAGGTAAATTTATTAACGTTTTATAAGCAAAGAACCTAAATCCGTAAAAAGCCGTCTCGGAAGGTGCTTTGCTCAATCCCAGGAGGGTATACATGCAACGAATGACCCCCATATATTCTAATTGACATGGTAAGAACTTAATAATACTTTGTGTTAAATTTTATATATGCAGCAGCAATTATACTGATGTATATCCACCGTCTACTTTTATATTTTGCCCGGTTATATAGGAAGCCTCGTCGCTTGCTAAGAAAATAGCGGCAGGATTTAATTCTCCTTCATGACCATAGCGACCGAGGGGAACTGCGGCTTTCATGAACGCGGTAAAGGATTCAGTATTTAATGTATCGGCAGTTAATTCAGTTTCAAAATATCCGGGGCTTATTGTATTACAGGTTATATTATACTTGGCTAATTCTGCTGCAACAGCTCTGGTAAAGTTAACAACGCCGCCTTTTGAAGAGTGGTACGCAACCGTATCCATAGCCGTATTGCCAACTTGCCCATAAATAGACGCAATATTGATGATTCTTCCATATCTCTTTTCAACCATATATTTTGCGAATGCTCTGGTAACCTTAAAAACGCTTGTTAGGTCTGCTTGCAATGTAAAATTCCAATCTTCATCGGTCATTTCAAGCACGCCCGCATTCCTTGATGCTCCTGCATTGTTTACCAGTATGTCAACCTTTCCATAAAATTTGATTGCTTCTTCCGCCGCTTTGTTTACTGCGTTTGAATCAGTAACATCACACTTGATAGGTAAGCACCGGACACCAAAAGTTCTGATTTTTTCAGCTACTTTCTCCAGCTTTTCAATTCTCCTGGCCAAAATGACCAAGTCTGCTCCCTGTTTTGCAAAACCAGTTGCCATTTGTAGACCTAAACCTGATGAAGCACCTGTTACTACTGCGACACGACCATGCAAATCAAACATATAATATTCCTCCAATTTTTGTGCAAATTTATCAAACGTTTAGTTTAAACTATATATTACCCAAACAAACATTATTATAACCATTTAAAAATGATTTTTAGGTTATAGCTAAATTGGAGTTTATTTGTTTTTAAAATTCGCTTTTTTAAGAACCAAGAAAAAATATAGGCTCCCGCCACCTATAGCGGTGGCGGGCATCTGAGCCTCGTTATAACGGGCTTTAAATTTTTCATTATTGTACCTTGCCGATATTTAAAAAAACCTCTTTCAAAAACTTTACCTCCTAACAAAGCATAAGCTCTATCTCATACTTTAACAGACTCTTGATACGCCGTTCTTTCACTAAACGATCCTAGCGGCATATAGCCTTTTATATCGGATACCTAAAGGTAAACAGCGACAGTGCTGCGCCGTAAATGACAACCGAATATACGCTCAATCGCTCCGCAACACTGAAATACCCAATCAGCACAATCCCCGTTGCGATAGAGCCGAGCGCCATAATCCCCAAAACGATACAAATGCATTTACTCACCTTCTATAGCTACCGATATATCAATGGATATTCAGAAGCGTTATTTTATTCTGTACGATTATTGATAACTACCTTACAACAATCCGCGGCCATTAACGTGCTTTCTACAGCTATGCTTCCAGCATCGATTTTACCTGTGGCAGTGATCATGGCTAACATAGGATTAAGACACCAGCCATTGCAGGGGTTTGCTCCACCCATCTTCTTTGATAGCGCACAAAGTTTACATGAGGTCGCTGTGGCAGCATAACCATTCTCAGTTTTCTTTACCGACCAATTTGCACAACCATAGATTTCTGAAAGCGTATAGAAGACGTCTTCAACGCTTTGAATGCCCAATTGCTGATTCAAATAGGGCGCTGTCTGTACCTGCCTTTCTTTTCTTTTTTCAACAATTGTCTCCGATGCCTTTAGCTTCTCATAGGTGTTTACAGTCTCCGCGATGGATGCCGCATATGTGTTTTGCAACATGATGAGTCTTTTTTCGATTTCCATTTTTGTCTCCCCTTTTTCATAATATTAATATAACGTTCGTTAGCCATCTGTGAAATATAAAACTGCATTTTTCGTGCCAACTTAAAATAACGGAAGAAATTGCTTAAACCCGTTTTTTGCGAAGCAAAATAACGCTTCAACACACCCAGGTTGCATGGGCGAGCAGCAAACGAAGTTTGCGACCAGCCATTTCAACGAGGCTGGTCGCAGGCTATGCTTGTTGTGTGAAATAGGTACCCGTCACCAAGCATTTTTCAACCAGAATGGTTGAAAATATGCGATGAGGTGGGGCGGGGGTCCATCTTAGCCTCGTTATATTTATCTAAGGTTTTCGCGAATTAATCACAACTATGCAGAACAATGGATATCTCTTCCCTGATTTCATCTGCAGGTAGATATCGGTTTTTCACGACAATGTTTTCGATCATCGTCTCTAGTAAATGCACCAATGTTCTCACTACAGCTTTTTCATTATTAACATTCTTCAAGTAGGGCTTGAGAATCTCACGGTGCCTGGGTAGTATACTCTTTTCCCACTCATCCATAAGTTTCATTAGTTCCTCGTCACCATCGAACGATAAGTACACCTTGATGCCAAGCCGATAAACTTGTTTATCGTGGTTGCTTAGGGCATTTAGGTCATAAATGAACTTAGTATAAAAATCAATAATATTGTCGATTTTCAAGAGCGAAGCCTGCTTTTCTAAAAGATTAAAATATTCCTTCTTAATAATTTCATCAAACAACTCTTTTTTATTTTTGTAGTAATAATAGATCATAGGCAGCGAGCAATTCACATCTTTAGCGATATTACGTATCGTTGTTCCATGATAACCGTTGGTATTGAAATGCTCAACTGCCACTTCCTTTATTCGCTCCCGTAAATCCTTTTCTGTCATTAGCCTCATCCTTTACTTAACGTTCGTTAGCATTATATCATATTGAATTTTGTAGTGCAATAGGTTTATGAAAATATTTTAGCCGAATTTTGTCTCCTTGTTAAAATCATTCATCCCCCACCTACACTTTCACTGTCGTAAATAAGGTAGTTTTGAGGTGGGGGCTTCTAATTTATTGATGGCAAATAACAATAAGCGAATGTTTATTTTATTATTACCCAGTATTTATCTAAATATTAGACAAGTATCTTATTTTTAGATTGACATTAAGCAAGAGGATTTGTATAATATAATTATCTAATCGAGAGGAGATAAAATTGATGAATACTAAAGTCTTAAAAAACAAAAATTTCTTACTGCTAATGCTTGGGAAGGCAGTATCTATGCTAGGGAGTAATATGCAGCAATTTGCTTTATCTTTGTATGTTTTGGCTGTTACAGGATCCGCTACTATCTTTGCTTCTATGATGTCAATTTCTATTTTGCCCCGTTTAATTTTATCTCCCGTTGCCGGAGTATTTGGGGATTGGTTCGATAGAAAGAAAAGTATTGTTGCTCTAGATTTTATCAGTGGACTATTAATATGTGCATATGCACTATATTATAGTATTAGTGGTGAATTAAGCCTAGTAAGCATATATGTATTGGTGATTTTGCTGGAAGTTACAGAAGTTTTCTTTAGTTCTGCTATGGCAGCTGCTGTACCTAGTATTGTAGAAAAGGATGAGTTATTTCAAGCCAATAGTGTCAAATCGGTGATAACCAGTTTTTGCAGTATAGCTGCTCCAATACTAGCTTCGCTTTTGTGTGGTTTAGTAGGATTACATATTATTTTAGTCATTTGCGGGATTAGTTTTATCCTTTCAGCTCTAAGTGAGCTTACGATCGAAATACCCGCCACCCATAAAAAACCCAAAAAAATTAATATAGCAGCTTTTAAAATTGATTTAGTTGAAGGAATCAAAATCATCAAGGATCACAAAATGATCATGAACATTATTGGCATAGGTATGATTATAAATTTCTGTCTATCACCTCTATTTAGCGTCGGATTAATATTTATCATTAGGGAAATCCTTAAAGGCTCTGAGCTGCAATATGGATTGTTTTCTACAATCCTTGCCTTGGCAATGTTTATCGCCCCTATTACCTTAGGGCATATTGCTCAAAAAATGAAGGTCGGAAAGCTTTTGGTTTATGTTTTTGCTTTGACAGCAGCGCTAATTGGATTACTAGCTTCTGCATCCTCCAATTTGTTCATAGGTCTTTTTACAACAAACACCGTGCCTTTCATTGTAATTACTTTTATTTCATTCTTAATTGGTATGATAGTTACCTTGATTAATATAACAGTAGGCACACTGTTTGGCACCGTTGTTCCCAAAGAATTTATGGGGCGAACAGGAGCTGTTTTGAATCTGGGTTTAACCGTTGCAATGCCCTTGGGGCAAATGATCTCAGGTATTGGTCTTGATTTATTGCCAGCTTCCTACATAGTTGCTTCAACAGCAGGTATCATGTTTTTAGCAATTTTAATATATCGAAAACCTTTACTGGAAGCTGATAATTCTACACAAGTGAAAGTCAAAGATGATATAATTAATGAAAATCCTATCTCAAATTAGAAAAGGAAATAAAAAATTGTAGAGGAGAACTCTAATGAAAAGTACTTTTAAGTTTTATCCAAATGAAAGTAAAATATATGACTATCTTTTTCTTCCTAGCATGATATATTACAACGAAGAAAAGGAAGCTTTAAAGCATAACTATAACGAACATATTTCTGAAGATTTTAAACTACTATGTTCTTCCATAAGTACTAGGCTGAAATCCTATAAAAAAGTAATATTAAAATATTATTTTGAAGAAGTAAATTTAGTTTTTCTGTTATCCTGTGGTCATTCATTTTTTAGTTTTTCTAGTGTAGATGATTATTTAGATTACTTATTAAAATTAGATGATCAGGAAATTTTAAAAAATATAATATATGGATTACATCTTATGGAATCCGACGGTATTGATAATCAAGAAGCAAAAACTTTAGCTGAGTCCTTGATTAAGGATGAGGAAGAGCTTATATCATGGATAAACACCCTCAATTATAGCGGTAATACAAAATGGCAGTTGCTCTGCTTTAGTAAAGCACCTAAAAACAATCTACAAGAATGCATTCAGTTATTGAAGGATTTAAAGCCGCTTTTTAATGAATTCTATGAACAACATGAGGAGTCGATTCATGTAAACGGAGGTGAATTCATTAATCGCCTTAACTCCATTGAGGGAGATTCTCTGAGTCAAGTTACTAATGGTGTTCTTAAAGATAGTTCAATTCCTGGTGAAACAAAAAATATTATTATATCCTACTTCGACAGCTATACAATACAGATACATTCAGTTTTTACACCTAACTTTGTAGCATGGGGAATTATGCTTGAAAAGCTCTTCGAACAACTAATTGAACAGAGCGAGAATGAGCTATTAGAACGTATTTTGCTTTTTAAAAACTTGGGAGACAAAACTCGTTACGAGGTACTTAAGTGCATAGCTAAGGGTATTACCTCAACAAAAATCATTGCTGAACAGCTGGAGGTTTCATCTGCCACAATTTCTTACCACCTCAGCAACTTAGCTACTTGTAAGCTTATTACTCTTTTGCGACAGGAAGGTCGTTATCACTATGCTGTGAATCATGATTTCATTGATCAATGTTTCACGGACTTAAAGAAGGATCTTTAGCTTAAAGTATAACGAGGCTTAGATGGGTTCCGCCCCACCTCTTCGCATATTTCCAACCATTCTGGTTGAAAAATGCTTGGTGGCGGGTACCTATTTCACACAACTTTGAGCCTTTTAACAATAAAATAGTGTTTAGTATAATTAAGAAAAGTATAATGGGCTAGTCAATGTATAATAACCAACCCATTATTTATTGATTTACTGATTTATTGTATAGGCATATTAAAATTCTGTGATTGCTGTTGTTGAATGGCTTGTTTGCCTTTTTCGGTCTGTTCAGCATCTTTAGGACTAAGCATGTAGAGCAGCTGCTGAAGTTCGCCAACATGTTTTCTTTCCTCATCAGCAATATGATAAAGAATTTTTTTTACTCTTTCATCATTAGTAGCCATAGCATGGGCTTCATATCCGATAATGGCTTCTAATTCACCGACCATATCTACTCGTAAAGCTTGGGTTAATTCCTCATTCGACATTTGTCTTGGAACGTTTGCCACAAAGGGATTTCCTAAAAGAGCCATAAAAACACATCCTTTTTTATAGTTATTTTTTTGAATGTTTAAAAATTATTATACCCTTCTTAGCATATATATATATATATATTTAGTGGTATAAATTTTTAAAAACAATTCGTTGGGTTGTGTTTGTAGCATGATAAAAGCTATAGGTATTGGAAATAGGCTTATGATAGATGACGGGATTGCTATATCAGTTCTAGAAAGAATAAGAAATAAACTGGAATCAATAGGAATTGAAGTCATTATTGGAGAAACAGATTTTCAATTTTACTTTCACCAGCTAAAGAAAGATGACTTCGTTATTATTCTGGATGCAGCATATTCAGGGACAGTAGCCGGAAGCATTCACACATACAAGCTACGGGAAGCGGTTACTGCATATAGAGAAACTAACTCTCAGCATGATATGACTATCTATGACTTGATGCGACTACACTCAAAATCCTTAAAAGGCTATTTAATTGGTATTGAAATAGCGAAAATAGGATTTGGATGTGAACTAAGTGAAACACTGAAGGGCAAATTTAGTGAAATTTGTCTTGAGGTTGAGAGAATTATTTATGAAATTGTGAAAGAGATTCAAAACGCACGATACTTTTCTAAATAGGAGGTAAGCGTATTATCCCAATGATGGAAGGCCACATGCTGCCTAGGAGCCTGCTCGGAAAGCCATTATTTTTAATAAATATACAAAAAAGGCTCAATTTCTCAACGAACTTATGCGGGTTTCAAGGCTGTACTTTTTATAAACATTCATCGAAATCGAGTTTTCGAGCAGTCTCCTAGGATATGTTAGGTGAATCATTATACAGAACACCAAAAAGACTCCTTCGAATATATTAATTATAGTAAATTTAATACCGGAGGAGAGAAAATGAGAGTACAAGATTTTTTAGGTAAAAACCTTGACCGTATTATGGCGGAAGTTAACTATGATATAAGCTTATTATATGTAATTCCATGTGTCTATACAAGAAATCTGATACTGAACCATTTAAAAGATAGGATGTTCATGCTTGAATCTATTATGCAAGCTATGAATCAGCCAGTGCATCAGCAGCCACAACCTTTGCCTATTCAGCCGGAAGTTACTCCTATAGTACAGCCACCTGCACCGCAGCAACCAACGGTACCGGGAAATCAAACAACATTCACATTACAGGAACTATCCAAGTATGATGGGAAAGATGGCAACCCCGCATATGTAGCGGTAAATGGTACTGTTTATGATGTCACAAACAATGCTGCCTAGGCAGCTGCAACACACTTTGGACTTATGGCAGGCAAGGATCTGACCAATGAATTTGCATCCTGTCATGCTGGTCAGCCTATATTGAGTAAATTAAAAGTAGTTGGAAAGTTGGTGTGAAATGAGCAATGGAAGCATCACCTGTCCTGAATATAAAGCAAGGCTTAATACAGCTGCAAGTCTTGTTGATACTGTTAAGACACAAATCAGACAGGGTGTTCTAAGGAAAAGGAATCTTGTGTGGCTTGAATTGACTGGGTGTTCAGGAAATATCATATCACTTTTAGATGGATCAAATCCTGATTTCGAGTACTTGATTTCTCAGATGACTCATTTTATCTATAATAACAGTCTTTCAGCCAGCGAAGGGCAAAGTGCCATGGAACAGCTATTTAGTGTCCTTGGAAGTGACTATATCCTTGCGGTTGAAGGCGCTGTTGCGACTAAGAATAATGGTTTCTATAACATTATTGGTCGCCTGAATGGCAAACCGATAACTGCCCTTGAGGCACTGAAAACACTAGGAGAGAAGGCGGCCCATGTTATTGCTATAGGTGCCTGTGCAACCCATGGAGGCTTTTCAGCAGCAAGACCTAATCCAGCTGAGTGTGTCAGTGTGCAGAGTGTATTAAACAGAAAGGCTATTAAGCTACCAGGATGTCCATGTCATCCGGATTGGTTTATGGGTACACTGGCTCATATCCTGCTTTATGGAGAACCTGAACTTGACAACAGAGATAGACCACTTTTGTTTTACAGCACATTAATTCATGATAGATGCCCCCGCAGGTCATATTTTGATAAAGGAATCTTTGCAAAAAAGCTAGGGGATAAGACCTGTATGTTCAAGTTGGGCTGTCGTGGACCGGTAACACCTATAGACTGCCCCATCAGACAGTGGAACCAATATGTGAACTGGCCTATTGAGGATGACACTCCTTGTATTGGCTGCGCACAATTTGGATTCCCTGATGCAATGGAACCCTTTATCAGCTACAATACCACAAGAGAGGTTAAAAAATGACAAAGAAAATTATTATTAATCCAGTTACCCGGATAAGCGGATTCATGGAAATTCAAGCGGATATTGAAGATAACCGGGTGGTAGATGCTAAAACAGAAGGACTGTTGTTTCGCGGATTTGAAAAAATGCTCAATGGTAGAAATCCCTTTGATGCAGTATATTTTACACAACGTATTTGTGGGATTTGTTCAACTGCCCATTCCATGGCTTCGACTCTTGCTTTGGAGGATGCTATGGGTGTCATTCCATCTGAGCAGGGCAGATATTTAAGAGATATTATCCATGGATGTGAATTCCTTCAAAACCATATCCGCCATTTTTATCAGTATACCATCCCGGATTTTGTAAAACTGCCTGAAAATTATCCGCTGTTTAAGGCAGAACATAATGATTTCAGACTGACAAAGCAAAAAAATGACAGACTGGTTAAGGATTACTTCGATTCTCTTGACTTAAGCCGGAGTGCCCACGAAATGCTTGCTGTACTTGGTGGAAAAGTTCCGCATAACCATGGGGTGTTTATTGGAGGCATTAGCACGCAGGCGACTACCGATAAGATCATCAAGATAAAATCCATTCTACATTCCATATACCAATTTATTAATGATAGAATGCTCCCTGATGTATATACCATTTCTGAATATTATAAAGACTATTTTACTATTGGCAGGGGTTATGGGAATCTTCTAAGCTTTGGCTGTTTTAATGATTATAACGATCTGGGAACCTTATATGTAAATCCCCTTGTATATACTAATGGTAGAATAAGTGTATTCAGTCCGGATAATATCACCGAAGAAATTGATTATGCCTGGTATAAGGATAGACAAAGAACAGATAAACCTTTTGAAGCTGATCCGGGACGCATGGCGAGCAGTGAAGCGCAGCGTAACGACCAGCCGGAAGCAGATATGAGCAAGCCACAGGCTTATTCATGGGTCAAGGCTCCAAGATACAACAATTTGCCCTTTGAGACAGGACCGTTGGCAAGGCAATGGCTCTCAGGAGAATACAGAAATGGAATATCAACAATGGATAGGACTATTGCCAGGGTTTTAGAAGCAAGAAAGATAGCATTAATTTTGAATACTCTACTTGAGAACCTTATCCCCGGTGTATCAGTACAGAAAGAATATTCTATTCCTAAAACAGCTGCTGGAAAAGGCTTGATCGATACTACGAGGGGCGCTCTGGGGCACTGGCTCAAAATCAACAATCAAGTTATTTCGTTTTACCAGATTATCACTCCTTCTGCCTGGAACCTTTCAACCCGAAGCTGCAATGGTATGAAAGGGACTGCCGAACAGGCACTTATTGGTACACCTGTAAAGGATATTAATAATCCTGTAGAATTAGGCAGAGCTATCCGGTCTTTTGATCCATGTATCTCTTGTGCAACCCATATTTACACTGGTGGAAAGCACATAAATACTATACAGGTTATTCCTTAAACAGAACTTTTCTTTCAACGAGGTGGGAGTAAAGGATTTTGCAAGCAAAATCCAGCAATGAGCGACCCGCAATGTTTGACTCGCCGCCTGTTGTGTGAAATAGGTACCCATCACCATGCATTTTCAACCAGAATGGTTGAAAACATGCGAAGATGTGGGGCGGGGTACATCTTAGCCTTGTTATAATTACCGATTAATGAACAAATTATCTGCTAACATCCAGCCTGACCACACAACCTCAGATTTTTTAAAAAACATCAAAATCTACCCACACGCGAACCTCCTGACATCTAACCTGCATGCTAAGCTATGACGTCTAACCTATCTGTCATACATTGGATTTTTCAGTTTTTTGTTCCAATTTTAGCATAATCACCTTATCATCTTCTAAAAGCAAAGTATCTCCGGTTGGAACAATGACATCGCTGCCTTCACGCTGTACCATTAGGACTAGGCGGTCATGATGTAAATCCAGGTCTTTAATGTATTTATTTACTCATTGGTGACCTCTCGGAATGGTGAATTCAATAAGATCTTGCCCGCTTTCATCAAAGTGTACTTCACCGCCTAAGACAATTAGATCATTTTCTTCTATAGTTATATGTCCTCTGGGAACAATCGTTTCACCATTTCGTTCAATCTTAGCTACGATAAAGTCAAATTTGAGGTTCAAATCTTTTACCTGGCTACCGATTAAATTACTATTCGGGTGAATTCTAGTTTCTAAGAAACCAATTTCAGCTTTGTTTTGGTAGTAGTTGAAAGTCTTTAAGACCGTATCATTTGGATCCAGTATATTCCACTTTTTTGCTGCAGGCGGCATTAAAGAACCTTGAACCAGCGAAGAAAATACACAGATACCAAATACTATATGGTAAATATCTACGGAGAAACCTGTGTTTCCATTTACAACCATAATCGCAAAAGCAATAGCAGCAGCACCACGAATTCCCGCAAGCGAAATGATTTTAAGTTGATTACGTTTGAGGCGAAATGGTAACATGAGGCCATAAACAGCTGCCGGACGCGCAATGATGGTCATAAATGCAAAGATAGCAAGTGCTATTGGCAATGTATTAACTAATTTTGAAAAGTCGGATAACAGACCCAAGATAAAAAACAGACCAATCTGTATAATTTGAGTAAAGCCATCAAAGAAAAATACAATATCACGCTTACCTCGGAATTCCATATTGCCAAGACTAATACCTAGAATATAGAGTGCGAGGTAACCGTTGCCGCTGAGATAATCTGTTGCAGAATATGTAATAAGCATGGCAGAAACCATAAAGACAGCATAAAGCCCGTCCGCTTCAATCGGAAGCTTTTTAATTAATTTTCCAATAACATACGCAAAGATAAAACCCATAGCAATTCCAAGGGCGATCTGGGATAAAATCATAATCGGAGCAGACACATCCAAGCCTATAATTAAAGATAAGAATACCATAGTCATTGTATAAGCAGTAGGATCGTTGGATCCGCTTTCAAGCTCAAGTAACGGCGCTGTGTTGTATTTTAAGTTCAGGTTTTTTGAACGCAATATATTTGAAACGCTGGCATAATCGGTCGAACCGACAATAGAACCAATGAGCATGCCTTCCAGCAGTTTAAACCCCAAAATATAATGCAAAAACAAACCGGTGATTAAAGCGGTAACCACAACACCAAATGAACTAAGTACAATCGCTTCTTTCGCAACCGGCTTTACCATACTTCAATTGGTACCAAACCCGCCATAAAACATGATGACCATGAGTGCAATGGTAGAAAAGTTATAAGAAAATTCGAAATCCTCAAATTTAATACCTATCGCACCAAAGGCCATTCCAAGCACAATAAATAACAATAGTGCAGGTATCCCACGCTTATTGGAAAAATGGATGGCAAAAAGTGCAAGAATAAAGATAATACCTATAATTAAATACTGCATAAAAGTTTTCCTTTCTATCGGGTTAAATCAAATAGCAATTGTCCGCCAGTTTATCTGCTCCCTTTGGAACATTCCGTAACGCTTCAACGCATAAATTACTCCATACGCTGGTTACTGACTAAGTGGCTGCCCATCTTTACCACTACAGAGCTTTCACCTGTTAGCATTTGCCAGCTTTGCTGGACACGCACATCAAGACAGCACACTCAACATGCCTTAAGTGGGTAAAAAAGATGCCTTTTTAAGATGGTGGGGACTTGGTGGAAGGGTGGGTTTCGATTTTTACTTCCAATCAGATATATTATATTTAGTCAATAATTCCTTTGATAATTTCATACCCCCTTCTGTAATTGCCACGGACTTGAAGCGGTGGCTTCCCTGTCGGATATAGCCTTCTTTGTCAAGTTCATTTATAATGTCAAAATCATATCCATTCAATGCCATATCGAAATCTGACTCGAAACGGCTTTGTTCATTAAATCTTATCAAATACATCAGCAATATAGTCAATTCTTTAGCTGCCTTCTCCGGGCTAGTTTTATCCGTCATGAAACTTCCCCTCCCTTCAAACAGTCACATTTTGATACTAGAGATGTTCACTTTTGTTCACGGCATCACTTTCATTCCATATTTCATTCCAAACTTGTAATAATACCGTGTTTTATCGCTTTATCATACATCTCACGGAAAGCTGCCTTTGCACCTCCCCCAAATCCTATCTGCATAGAACTTATGAAGCTGTCGTAAATGATCTTGCCTTTGAATGGAAGCAGAACAGTTTCAATTTGAGCGGGCAAGCCTCGTCGCAACGTGTTTGACACCGAATTGCTTATCCGTCTTTTGAGCTAAACCTGATTGAATTGAATCTCTTTCAAACACATTAAGGTATTCTTCATTCTTTTCGTGTTGTTGTTTGCATAATTTTTCATACCCTTCGCAAGTCATAGATTCATCTCCAAATGTTTAATAGAACCAACTTGAATTCTAATTGTGGCAAATTCGTCTAATGCCTTAATAATTTGCATTTCCCCATACCCTTTTGTAAATCATAAACTTCCCATTGTATCGATATATACGGCTAGTTTTCTTTTTTATAGTAGCGGATATTAAGTTCATGCAAGGCAAGCAGCGGACCTTGATCATAAGTTTCACCCGGATACAGCCTTTTCATTTCAAAGAATCTGTCCATCATCCAAGGAATAGTATCTTCTGATCCTCGCAAGCCAAGTGTCAGACAAACTAACGACTTTGCATAAGGGCTTCTGATTTCGGCATATCTTTCTTTTAGCAACTGAGTATAGTCTTTATTACTTTTAACAAGAAGCTCTATTGAATTCTCGATGAAGATATCATGACAGCTGCGTATCAGCTTTTCTACAACCATAGGAAGTAACACTTCCTTAAACTCCAGTGCTTTCTTAACCAATAGACCCCGATTGACCATTTCTGTTTTTTTTCGCAAAAGTTGAAATATCATCTCAGAATTTTGTTCTGATTGAATTAGTTCCTTCTCCCGAGCGATCCGTTCAAGGCGTTCATCACTTAATAATCCATATTTTATCGTTAGTTCATCAGCTATATCTTCGAGTTCTTCGTTCAAAAGAGTGCTATAAATAAAACGCTGCACAGAGTTTTCCATATACGGGTTGTCCCTAAAAAATTTTTTTGTCAAAAGTTTCTTATACATCTTTAAACCTCACATTTCTGATAACTAATTCTCACATATCATTGTTAACAATATTATATTATACCGTCTGATTTGTACATATTTTTTCTGATTAAATTGCAATATTTTTCATTTCAATCTCTATAATCTATATAAAATTAGCAAGCTTATTTGTATTCTACAAAAAAATACGTGAGGAAATTCACTCACATCAAAGCATATTTCTTGCTATAATCCTGTTAAGTTTTGCAATGTCAGCGTTTCAGGCTCCGCCATTAACTTAACGATTTTGAGAGGCTGTCTGTCTGAAAACGCCTGCTTCATCTTCCCGGTGTTATATTCTGCGTCATCGATTCTCGCCGCTTACCCATAACAAGCAGGGTATAATTTCTTCCATGGTTATCCATGAGCTTGTCCTCCATTTCGTGATTTTTGGAATCCGAAAATGAAGAACAAGCGGGGGAGAGCGGCATCTCAGGGCAATTCTGTGAAACAAAAAAAGAGCGTACTTACAGACATAACTAAGCTGTGAAACAGTTGGATAAACCGCTAAGTTGTTTACATTGAACCGATTGAAGCAATTAGTTTGTTGTGATAGAGTTATTCATAATAGTTATTGCAAAATTGAGAGGGTCACTAATATGACAATTTATAATAAATTCAACCGATTAAATATTGAAACTTTGCCACTCGGTATTGAACGCTATAATAACGAGAACGTGTATTTTTGCACGCCCAGAGGTGCTAAAATCATTGGTTGGGCTGGTGTAGATGGTATTCATTTTTGCTTTATACGAGGTTTTGGAGAAATGGTATTCGCTATAAGCCCTATGAATACACCGGGTAACTACGTTCATCCGCTGGCAAATAGTTTTTCTGATTTTCTGCGTCTTTTACTTGCTTGCGGCAACACCGCACCATTAGAACAGGCATATAGCTGGAATCAAACACAATTCGAATCATTTTTATTAGAAAATCCAATTGCAGAAGAGCAATTATCAGTGCTGAACATTATTTCTGAAAAACTGTATATGCAACCAATGGACAATCCTTTTGAATATATCAAACAACTACAAGCTGACTTTGATTACAGCAAGATTAAATTTACAGAAGACTATGAGCACTTTCTCCCACAAGAGCCGACACTTCCAGAATGGAACGTGTATTTTGACGGCAACTTTTGGGGATACTCTGCTCGGCAAAAACCGGGAAAAGATATTTCTACCCAAACGCATTTTAATTTAAATGATAAAGCATGGTATATCCCATTTATTTATACCTGTAGTAAGGGGTTGGTCATAGACTTCTGTGTGCAAATCCCTGCGGAGCGTATTTATAGCTTCATAGACAAATGGGGTCTTTCTCCAGAAAATGATGGTGGTAGCTTTACCGAAGAACAGCAAATGCAGATGGAAACCGAAAATCCCATGGTTATCAATATTAGTTCTGAAATTGTACTGAACGGAAAAACAATTTCCTATTCACATGGTAGCGGTTTATCATGGAACCCTTGTTTCCCCGAACAAAATGGCATGGAAAGCGATGGGGTGTGTAAACACTACGGACTTGACCAAACCTCAGGCTGGATCACCCTATCAGCATTTGCAGTTCACACTTCAGTATATCTGCCCCGGGTGAATACATTGATTTTACCAACTGCTGATTATCGATTTGACCGGCAATTTCTCTGCTGATTATCTCAATTAATTCCTCTTGTCTAGGCTGGCCTAATGTCAGTCGATATAACAATAGTATTTTAATTAAGCGATTGTATCGCAAGCGGTCCTGGCTCAACGGATACATCGGAACGATACGTTCAATCTTGACTGGAGCTGCTTCTCCATCCGTCAAACACCAGTACGAATTGTTCAGTATCGTTTGTACTTACACGGCAGTAAATACCAACCCGTTTCTCTCGCTTTGGAGGTTTAGACCGGACAGGTGGTGTAAATACTTCGGAATACTCAACAATCCAGTCAAAAATATTGACTTCAACCACTTCATCTACGATGTTCATCTCTCGACATACAAAAGGTCTTAAATTTAAGTATTGTCAAGAATAACTACCTGATTTCATATCACTTAACGCTTGATCTATTCGATTAATATCCGCTAAACGTCTTCTCTTCGCACTGCTATACAATTTTTTGTACTTGTCCTTATCTTCCCTCTTTTCTGCATCAACAAGGAGATATATAAAAGCATCCGTCAGATCACCTCTGCATTTTTCCAACGCCTGTTCTGCCACCCGGCATGCCCCGTCAAAATTATCATGCTCCTTATAATAATTTATCAGCGCTACATATGTTTCACTTTCCTTTCCCAAATGAGTTTCCAGATAAGAAACATATTTGTCGTCTCTCCCATATTTATGATATAAATGTGCCGCTTCTTTTTTATAACCAGAGCTATCCATTATATCTGCAAACACGAGAAATTCATCTGCCTTCACACACAACTCATTCGTCAGATCAAACATTGGGTCATAGCAACCGCAGTCATTATAATAATCGTGCAGAATAATATCGGACAGAATATTTTTTCTCAATTCCCAATCCTCTTGCCCCAGCTTGTTTGTCTTTAATAATGCATTACAGATATTCCAGATTTCTTCAATTTCCCATTGGTCATCAATATATCGCTCATATTTGAGTCCATCAAGAAGTTCTCCAATCTGTTTCCATGAATCTGCAAGAACAGAACCTTTTTGTTTAGGCTTTTTTTGTATTGCTTCTATACACTTCATCTGGATATTCAACAATACTTCCTTTTGTCTTTTAAGTTTTATCTCATACAGATATTTGTCGAGGCTAAACACAGTCTTAGAAAACAGATTATTAAAATGTGACTCTGCCTCCAAAACCTGCACATCTAATATTTCAAACATACGAGAAAATAAATCATTTGGGATTTCTTCTCCAATAAGCATACTCGGATTGAGCTTCTTACATATCGGTTGATTGAATACTTCAACCAATCTTTTTGCAAGTTCCGGGCTATCCCATCTGTCCGCCAGCTTAACGTATGCCGTTATCCAGTCTGTTCCAATATCGCTGATACTCATAGATAGCATGCCTTCTTCAGCAGCATTTACCAATGTGAATGGTGAATCATCTTCACAATCTTCCGAATCCGGAGATTCAATCACTTTGAATTCCAGCTTACAAACCCTGTCCAAAATATCTACCACGGTTTTATACTCATTTAAGAGCAGCAAATCATGGCATCCACTGAAAACTCTGTTCAGGAAACCCATCACCTGAAACGGATCATTATGCCATACTTCCCAATCATCCATATATCTGCCGTCATCATCAAACTCGTAATAATGTGTCTCATATTCAAGATAAATGTCACCGCGATCTACCTTCTCGCATAATTCTTCGATCTCTCCCTGACTTGGCATGTAAATAACTTTCTTTTCACCGGAAAGCGACATTAAAAAACTTTGTTGTTCGTTCTCCTCCAGTAATTTTGCCTGGGTCAAAATCCATTCTTCCTTTTCTGCCTCAGACATTTTCCCTAACTGTTCTTTTACCTGTTTTATAAACATTATCATTTCCCCTTTAAATTTGTTGCATTCATCATAAAAATCTGCGTTTTAGCAGCTCTTGATCGACATTCAATTTATTATCTTCGACATAAACCAACAATTATTTCTGTGTGTCTTGAGTGTACAAAAAAAGGCTTCATTAAGATTTCTAAACTCTATTTCAATATAACCTGTACTTCCTTCCCAAGACATTGGGCGATTTTAACCAGAAAGTCAAGGGATGGATTGTACGTTCCACTTTCCAGACGGCTGATATTGGATTTCTGAGTCCCGACCCGGAGTGCCAATTCTTCCTGAGTAATGTTTTGGTTTGTTCGTGCTTCAATAATTTGAGAAATCACATCGTAGCGTGGTTTTAGCTTTTCGTACTCTGTTTTAAATTCTTCATCTTTCATTAAAAGCTCTTTTACTTCTGAAAACTTTACTCCTGCTTTACTCATCATCACACCTTCTTTCATAATCTCTTTTATAACGCAGTGCCCGATCAAGCTATATGCCACTTTGCTTTAAGATAATTTCTTCTTTTAAGACCTCAGTAAAATGGACTGGCAACATATTGCTATTCACAACATATTTCACACTAATTTTCTCATTATCAAATAGGGTTCTTGCTTGGTCAACATTTTGTAAAAGTTCGTGTATGATGGTACTTATAACATGTCATTCGAGTTGCGCATTATTGTTATAATCTGTAACTTCAACTACAGCAAATATCATTATTTTTCCAAGTCATGGTATATAACGTATACTATATTTTACTTCACCACATACCTTGTCAGCCTACCGTTACCAACTTTTTTGATAAGCTCTTTTTCCAGCATTTCTTTGAGCATATTAATTGCGTAAGTTGTTCCAACCCCGAGGGCTTCTTCAACATCACTACGAGTGATTTCTTTTTGCTTTTCAAATAATCTAAGTATTGGTAAATACTTTTCATCTTCTACGCTTAGCTCTTGTGCATGCGTGTTAGGTAAAACCACTCTAAATGCACCTTCCACATTTTCAAACTTGGGTTGCACTGGTAAACCTTTATAGCAACTGATTATTTTGCTAATACCTGTGCCGTATGCCTCAATTAGCTTCATTCTATAAAATAAGCTTGCAAGCTTTTCATTTCTAGGTTGAGATGCTCCCAGCATAGCTGCCTCCAATGACAAACCTGAAACCAATCCGCCTAGGGAGATAATCTCTAACCGGTCAGAATAAAGGTTAATAATTGTACTACCACTAAAGGAATAATCTCTGTGGACAATGGCATTCAGCAATGCTTCACGAACGGCATCTTCCGGGTAATCTCTTTCATCTGTACGTAGTAAATCATGGAAGGTAGCTCTTGTACCATTATAAAAATCTACGGTTTTATAAGCGTCTGTAAGTTGAGCAAATAGAGAGCCGGTCAGTTCCTTTCGATCTTTAAACACCAATTTATCGGAGCCTTGAAAAATAGCAAATTTGATAGAATGTTTGCACTGATCTGAAACTAGTAAGCCCATGTTTGTATAAATATCATCAGACCAAAGAATGCCTAAGTTTTTCATCTGCACTTCAGAAAATTCTAAATTTCTTCTTTCCATCTCTTTATTTAAACTATTAAAGGTCAGTTCTTGTATGAGAGAACGATTACTTTCAAATGAATCACCATCGGTCATTTTTATCATCATACGGATAGCATCTTCAGATGCTGGGGCAGATGTTGTTCCACTTCTAACATATACGCCTATTGGTTTAAGTCCTTTGTCAGATAGGTAGTAAGGCTTTTTTGTTCCTTGACTAACCGTTAGTTTAACAAAATACTTATTATCTTCTTGCAATAACTCAATATTTGTAAACATAGAAACATCAGGACGAATACCGTCTCTTAAAGAATTTGATATCTGTTGCATTACAAAGTCAGTATTATCAAGACCAACAATTTCTCCGTTACCCTGCATACCAATATAGATCGTTCCACCATTTGTATTTGCAAATGCCACAATTTCTTTTTTTAAATCAGGCGTATAAATTTCTTTCAATTCAACGGTTTCGCTTTCATACAATTTCATAATGCCACCCCTTATATCAGTTTCTATCACTTATAACACCATTCTAACACTACAAGTGATAGAATACAAGGAGAACCGGTTGACATTTTACGACAAAGGGATAATCTCATCAGCCTTTATAAGAATACAATCCTTAATGCAATAAAAAGAAGTGTCATACTTTTTAATGGATCTTTCGATATTTTCCAAACTACTTTCATAGTCTAATAAGTCTTCCTTTGAATAGCAGATAGCCATATCGATCTCTCCTCGTATAATAGTATTTGTGAGATTTAAGTTTAATAATTTCCAGTTACAAACCTCGGACTTTACTACAGATATCATGCAGTCTCTTTAATCTATGGACTCCTCTTTGGAATCCTTTTTCATTTGTAAACCAACCAACGATATCAAGAAACTTTAACTGACATAATTATGACCCAAGTAAAGATAAGTTCGGATAATTAATCTTGTTCGGTATAAATACTGCTACTTTAATTTTTCTGCCATGTATCCTAAGAGTGTTCCCAAAACTAGATAGTGGGGGAATAACAATCATTTTTTTTTGTTCATAGTAAGTCTCCTATTTAATGGTATATAAAAAGGCTAAGTTGATAATCATTAAATGACCTACCACTTAGCCTTGATATTATGAACTTTCCTTCAATATAGCTATGTCATCTATATTTTTGCTAATCATTATGCACTATAGCGTTTATTATCGCTTCTCTTAAAGCTATTTTATCGACGAGATTTTTTATCGTTAAGCTCTTGCTTGAACTAAATTCTGTTTGTTTCTTCTTTGGGTATAAACTCCCTCACCTCAATTCCTCCTTTAGGTTAATGGCATTTCTAAATCGTCTATATCAAATCATTTAATTTCATTATGTTCGTTTCATTCTTTATTCTGGTAAAATCGGCTATTCAGTTCGTGCAAGGCCAGCAGCGGCCCCTGATCATAAGTTTCAGCCGGATAAAGCTTCTTTAACTCAAAGAATTTATCCAGCATCCAAGGAATGGTGTCTTCTTCACCTCTAAACCCAATGACTAGACAAACCAATGACTGCACATAAGGGTTTCGGATCTCAATATATTTTTCCTTTAGCAAAATAGTATAATCATTATGAGTTTTTGCAAGAAGTCGTATCGAATTCTCAATAAAAATATCATGATAACTTCTTATCAACTTTTCCAGTACCATTGGTATAATTGTCTCTTCATGCTCTAATGCTTTTTTTATCAAAAAACCTTGGTTGTTAATGTCTGTTTTTTTTCGTAAGAGCTGAAATATTATGTCTAGGTCATATGCGGATTGTATCAGTTCTCTTGACGCATTACTCTGTTTCAATCGTTCGCCACTCAACAACCCATGTTCTTTAATTATCTCACTTACCACATCTTCTATCCCTTTATATAAAAGAACGCTATAGACAAACCGCTGAACAGAGTGTTCAGCATACGGATTGTCCTTAAAAAAATTCTTAGTTAGAAGCTTCTTATACATATTAAAACCTCATATTATTTTAAAATCTTAATCATCTATGAATACCCACTCTATTGGCTTTACTCTCCTTTTTGATTTGCTTATCCGTTGGATATCCCCCATTAATTCTAAACATCCTTGTCTTAAAACTCAGTCCATATACTCCTTCAGTGCTCCCCGAAAGGCGTTATGTCGTGGATACCTATTCATATATTCTTTTATGATGATACTTTTAGCCATTTTTACTCCCATTGACTCTTTTACTTCCCCCAACACAGCTACCAATAAAGCAACATCATTGTATTTTCTACGGTACTTCCCACCAACAATACCATCTACCCGTCGATTGATAACAGATTCCAACCAATCAACATAGCGGTTGATTTCGTCTATTGAAATGGAATAGTTTAATTTCCACAAACAAAACACATCCCAAAAAATATTTTCACTAGAGGCACTCATGTCTGATTCAAATACAGCATTCTCTTTCATAAAAACAAGGTTTTTACTTTCATCAAATCCAACACTTCTTGAAACTCTTTCCAAAATATGCTTTCCTGCTTTTTTTAATTGGCTATCCGCATATAGATATAATATCATCAAATCTAATCCATATCTTATAAAATGTCCACTCCACCCCAATGAATTTTTCTGTTCCCTACACCAATGGTGAATTTTATCGATATGCCCGGAAAAGAAGCATAAATACTTGTACTCATAGTCTGTAGCATTATTTTTTTTATCTTCATATGCAGCATTGTAATATTGTTTATATATCTGTAATTCATTTATTCTTCTTTCTGCCAAATCCTTATATTCTTGAGTCGCCTCCCTGTCACAAAAAAGTCTTAAATAATTCGGCACCGTTGAATCGGAGAAAAAAGCTTCATACCAGCATTTTTTCATAGTTTCATTATCTCTGGTGTAATAAGCTGCTTGTGCGGTTTTGATGGCAACCTCACCTCTTATTTTTAAATCTTTATCAATTTTCTCCAGCGCCTCTGTTCCGATTTCTTTCATTGTTTCATAATCATGTGTTTTTTCATATTCCAATAAGGCTGACAGGTAAATGGATGGATGCTCCTTGTAGCCTTTTCGTGCCATATCCAGTAACCCTTCCGCACCCTTATAATACAGTATAGCTTCCTTTAATAAGCGAGCTGCAACCTCACCACTCTGATGCATCAGATATTCAATCCAAGACTGTAAAAATAGGTTTATATCCTTTAATTCTTCTCTTCCAACAGATAAAACATCTTCCATATGTAATTCCTTAAAGTACGGGTATGAAAAATAGGAAAACAAAACACTTGCTCTTTGAGAAATTGGATGTAATTGATAGTTTGAATACAGTATATCTAGAGCAAGTTTTCTATGATTGACGTCAACCAGGTTTTCATCGATCATTTCTTCGAAACTGAGTTCGATTGTATCTCCGCCATCTTCATCATCTGCAAATACCGTGATATTGATAACCAAATCAAATATGGTTACTGCTTCTTCATATCTGCAATCGTTCATACAGTCATGAGCAAATATAACCGCTTCCTTGAGCGTTTTACCAATACCCTCATGATCTTCATATTCCCATACCCAGTCACTTGACCAATACCCACTGGAATAATCTTCATATCCATGGGCCGATATACATATCTCCCCGTCTTCAATTTTCGTCAGAAACCCCTTAAGCTCTTTTAACTTGTCTTTTACTTTCTCGTCTGATATTACTCTTCGATATTGAACTCTCCCATTCGTATCACTCGTTTTATCATCACAGCAACAATCTTCAAGTAGCTGTAAAAATGACTCTCTCTTATTCTCCAGCGTCATTCTTGCTAATTGATGAAGACAATTCCTTAACGCATCGATATCCATTTTATCTATTAGCTCATCTGCTCTTTGCATAAATTCTTTTTGATTCATTCTTACCTCTTTTCTGATGATTGGTTATCGTTTTCCTGCAATATGATTAATCGTCTTCACAACGCCTTTCTGTGCAAAGATCGTCCATCCACCCTTCGTCATAAACCGAACCGCAGTCTTTGTAAGGCACGGCACGGGGCTTCCCCATTCTATACAGTTTGCATGATTTAGGACCGTAGCAGAAACTCTCAAAACGATACTTCTTGCTCACACCCCAATTATATTCAATCTCAACCGCCGACATTGTCGCCCACGCACATTGAAAGCACTTTCCCTTGTAACTACTGGCACTCAGCATTCTTGCACCGCGCTCTTCATAGGTAGCCATATTTGGCGGTTCTATAAGATATGGCGGTGGCGTAGTTTCAGTTAGTCCCGCTTTCTCTATGATTTTTAAACCTCCGGCACGGTAATAGTCAGCATAATCACTTACCTCATACATTTTTGTCCATGCAGACCCTTTTACCACATCGCCAATTCGGAAGAACATTTTCTGTTGTTGTTTTTCCGAAACAGCTACGGAAAATTGAGTCTTTATTTCATTGGCTTCACCATCTAGAAACAGATTGTAGCCGCGATGATAGTGAGTACGGTTATCAAGTCTGTACCTCCACACGCTCGTGCGGGGTTGAATGGATACAATTGTGCCTTGCCATTCGATTTTTTCTGGGTCATTTGTTTTCATTTTAAATTCCTCACATACACTCTTCTAACCATTTTTATAGACCAATTATAGCATTTTCTTTGTCTTTTTAGCTATGTCATCTATATTTTTGCTCTTTTTTATAGGTCGAAAAACATCATTATTGATCCCATTTTTTCTGAAAAAAATTGCTCCAAAACCACAGCATCTTGTGGTCAAACCTCATTTTTCATCCTCCGAACCACATTTCGTCATCATTATTATCGTCTCCACATGCCTTGAGTGTGTAAAAAAGATACCGCACCCTCTGGTGCCACCTGGGCGGCACGTGGAATCAAGCCAAAGTTGATATTCTCAAGTACTTAAATATCACGTACTATATGAGTCTTAAAAAATCATGACCACCCAGTATAAATGTTCTGTGTGGTGCAATATAACTACTAATGGGGCCAGTACATTTGTATTCTACAAGGTCATTTTCTTTTAAATCATAGGTCACCGTACACCAATTTTCCTGAATTCGCAGCTTTCCATAAAAATGCCAACCGAACTCAACTTGTGCGGATTTACTGACTATAAGTTCATTATCACTGCCCATCATTACCAACGATGGGTTAGTTATGATTAGTTTCTCAGATGGTTCAAAGTAAATTTTTATTTTTTGTTCGCTAATTTCAAAATCGTATACTAATTGCGGTGACTCTCCGTATCGGCCACCGAATATTTCACCGGCTATTTCAATATTTATATGCTTTCCTCTGTTGTTATTAAACCAATCAATAAAATCAGATGAAACCAACCTCTCTCCTTTTTTATATTCAGATTCGATAGACTCTCTTGTTATCTCATCGATATTTAACCAATTCGTTTCGGGAGCAAGATATAATTTACAACCATATTCATTTTTGACTGCTGCAAGTATTTGACGAAACCAGTCCGTAGGCGACCATGAACCAAGAAGCCGCGGATACAAAAATCCTTCAGGCGAATTCCAATACACACCCATTGCACTTCTGTAAATGTATTCAAATCTCTCAGTTTTCGGCTGTACACATAACGCGCCGGTATTATCAATCCATATCTTTTTTATTAAGTCTAAATCCATCATTTCTACCTCTTTTTTGCTTGATTGTCTGAATTAATGATTTCAGTTTACTTAATTCCGCATCCGGGAACTTACAGCGCCATTCTCTTTCATAATACTTGCTTTCATTATCCAGGTTTTTCGTTTTTTCAAAGGATTCTGCGATTTCTTTTATAAACCCATAAAAATCGCCGTTTGCTACAAAATTAGTACGATATATTTCTTCCTTATCAAGCTGTTTTCTATCTTTGGGTATATTTTTTGATTCATAGATATCAATTATTATTGTTTCTTCTTGTCTTTCCAATTTCCAAATATAAGTACCAGGCTCATCGTCCCAAGATATCCATTTTGTTTTTGATTTATCATTTGAATTAACTATGCACAAATCATTTACTGCTTCGAGAAGTTCAGAAGGAGCATCGTGACCGAGATGAAGTATCTGCCTTATGTTTTCTGTACCGAAGTCAATATCAAACGGCTCTTCCTGAAATGCAATCACATCGTTTACGGATGATTCCAATAAAGGGTACCAATAGCTCTTTGGCTGGATGGCCCACTGCTGCTTTAATATATCCCAAAGCTTTTGACTCTGCAATTCAGTAAGAACTTTTCTATAAAAAAGCGGTCTAATAGACTCGATCTGTTCCTGATCAAGATTTTCTATGTACTCACAAAAAGCTTCTCTTTCCTGATGTGCAGCATTTTTCTCAATAGTATTTTGCGTTGAGGTAAATAAACTTTCCGAAGCGTATCCAACTAAAATAATTAAATCTTTTGCTTCTGTAAAATTCGAAAAATCCTCAGGAGTGAATTCCTCTAAACCAACTAATATAGAATTAAGACAGTTATATCGAGGAAATAAATCATAAGCCTCATCGCTGTAAGACCCGGAATTATGCCTTTCATCCGTCTGAACGAGTTTATAATGCTGTTTGCGCCAATATTGGCTTTTCTCAATACAATATTGTCTTGCAGCAGAATGCAATTTTTCAATCTTAGATCTCATATTGCTCCTTACATAGTTTTTGACAATTTTGCTTCTATTGCAATATATCATAGCGAAACTGTCAAGCCAAAAAATATTTATCTATAATTTTCTTTATCTCCGGATGCTTCTTATCGTCCTCAATAAGATAGTCTAAGAAGAAATTCTCAACCTCTTCATCTTTTATTTCTGCAAGCAACCCATAAATCTTATACCAAACGGGCGCAAAGGAGTAATTCCTACAGAAATAAAATGCCATTTCCTTAAAACGTGGATTCCTTAGAAAAAATAACGCTATCACAATATTTAGGGCGTCTTGGTCTGATACAGCTTCCTGATTCCTTAATATACTGTCTAACCTTTCATCTGATGTATCCCCTGCCCATTGCTGCCTTGCGACAGTTAAAGCATCCGGGAAGACCTTTTCAACTTCTAAAATTTGCTGTGGCCATTCATAGTTTTTATCAAAATCAGTATTCCGCATTAATAAGTATTTTTCTGTTTCACCTTTGTTTAGCTTCCCAAGTTTAAATGATTTCATTATCTGTTCCATAGGCGTAATCAACTCATCTGGATTTAAAAGTACACCATTTATTGATATTCCACCTTTATAATTTTGTTTGTCATTCGGCATGGATACTGAACTCGTAGGGATTATTACCATTGCCCTTAGTTTTTTCTTGTCTATCGCCGCAGCTACAGCCTTATGGTGCCCATCGATCAATGCACATAGATATCCGTCCACATGATAAGCTATCGCCCTATAGTCATCACTATTTCTATAAAACTCAGCTTGCTTAGGGTTATAGTGGGACGGCGGCTGTGTCGGTAAAATATAGTATGGTATTCCATGGCTCCATAAACCATCCCCGCCATATATCGGGCATGAAGCTTTATTATAAGTTGGCTTATTATTTAGTTTCCAGAAGAACTCCCCATTGCCATCTGTAGGACACAATTCTGTATCAACGAGTGCATAGTAGCCTGATGGCAATAATCCCAATAAAAACTGAAGGTTTTCAAGGGACTTCTCTAATGATATAAATTTATGATTCAAAACTCCCCGTAACTCAGATATTACTTTTTGATCGCTCATTTCAAGACCATACCCGGCAGCAACAAGCTTTTCACATGTTGGGCAGAAATAAGCTTCATCCGCTTGGAATTTTATGAGTGGGGTATTTCCATAGACTAAAGTCGCTAATGCCTCTTTTTCTAAATAACCATACTTTGTGGATAGCAGACCTTTCCCGTTTTTTACATAGAAAACCAATCCATCTCCACCCCACTCATTTTGGTGGGATACCGGTGGCTTTATTACAATTATTTCTGGCTCAGATTTCTTTATAAGATTTCGGAACATTGCAACCTCTTTCTGAAAGTGATCATCTAGTGTTTTTTCTGTTCGTAATTCCGGAGAATTATACTAACCACAAAGGCATTCAATAGCATAAAACAAGCCACTCAGCTTGTTTCTTCTGCGTTGGGTTTTACCCCGATCAATCTGTGCCGGAGACTTTAGTCTCCATTCTTATTTACAATTATTAGTATATCACAGGTTTAGTAATTTTGGAATAACCACTTTTCTTGCGACCCATCCGTACAGTAAATCAGAATAAAGGCATCAAAACCTGGATTTTATAAACTTCATTCCTGATTATGCTTTCATCATAAACCCCGTTCTTGCAAATAGCACTCAAAGTATCCCGTATCCATTCTTCATCCAGAGTAGAGGAGTTCGGACATGCCTCTTTACCTTTCTCAATTCGTGTTGCACATCTCCAGACGACCTTGTCTCTTTCTGTCCTCCTTCTGTAAGATACACCGCAATCGCCGCACACGAGCAAAGATTATGATGAAGGGCTACTGCAAAATGTAATCCGGTCACTGGAGGCAATATGCTGAGTATAAGCGGAACGGAAAAGGTCTACCTTGCGGTTGGAAGCACTGATATGCGCCGTTCTATAGATGGATTAGCTGTAATAGTCCAGCAATGTTTTTCACTTGATCCATTCTCATCAAATTTGTTTGTGTTTTGCAATAAAAAGAGGACAATGATAAAAATATTACATTGGGATCACAATGGATTTTGGTTATACTTCCGTCGGCTTGAGAAGGGAACTTTTAAATGGCCTTCCGACAACTCTACAGATACAATCCAGATAGGAAACAGGGAGCTTTATTGGTTATTAACAGGACTTTCAATAGAACAGAAAAAAGCACACCGAAAAGTAGCTTCAAATGCAGTAATATAAGATGTTTTAAGTGAAAAAATATTTTGTTTTTTTATTGTATTTTTGATAAAAGTTTGATATAATAAGTACATGAAAAACAAGATGAATCAAGCGGTTTCAGTCGATCCGCATCAAAATAAAATTTATGAATTAGAAGATAAAATAGCGCTTCTTGAGAATGAAAAAGCAGAGCTTTTAGCTAAGCTTAATTGGTTTGAAGAACATTTCCGTCTGAACCAGCATAGACTTTACGGTCGCTCGAGCGAACAGACCGTTCATGCTGAACAGCAAACTCTTTTCAATGAAGCTGAAGCATTGGATGCTGTAACCCCCACCGTACAAGAACCAACTCTTGAAGAAATCACCTACAAGAGGAAGAAGAAGCAAAAGGGACACAGGGAGGAAATGTTAAAGGACCTTCCTGTTGAGATTATAGAACATAAGCTACCTGAGGAAGAACAGGTTTGCGATGTTTGCGGCAACGATCTTCATGAAATGAGTGTGGAAATTACAAGAGAGCTTGAAATAATTCCTCCTCAGGTAAAGGTTATTGAACACAGACGTACAGTATATGCTTGTGGCAATTGTGAAGAGAACGAAATAACCACTCCGGTTATAACAGCATCGATGCCAAAACGCACATTACCAGGTAGTATAGCATCA
>ENA-UOOH01001053-UOOH01001053.1-fermentation-metagenome-genome-assembly--contig:-NODE-1053-length-28386-cov-62.749144_pt1 | contig 28386 bp, 26 predicted proteins | sample MGYA00245778_ERZ724025 | MGnify/ENA primary metagenome ERZ724025 (study PRJEB28704, sample SAMN03018313) | fermentation metagenome | biome: anthropogenic terrestrial biome; feature: soil... | reverse complement strand
ACCAATCGCGTTGGTCAGTCAGTCCAACCTGGACCAGTATAATGACTGGAAGTAACAGAGAGATCAGTTAACAGGAGAAAACTGTTGAATACTCTGTTTTGACATGAGTTGGCCCCAGGCTTTAAAAAGCCTGGGGCTTTTTTGTGCAGGCACACTTTTTGCTTATAAAAAAGTTGTGCCAGAAGGCAGGAGAAGGCTATCAACAATCGAATATATGTTCGATGTGATGCGCAGGATGTACGCGCAGGATGATCTGGACATGATATAATGAAAATCCGAGAGAGGCACCCTGGCATATAGCCTCTAGGTCGAAAAGAGTTTGGGGGTTGAGCATATGCCGCAATTTCAGCTGGTAGCGCCATATGAGCCGCGCGGCGACCAGCCCGAAGCGATTGAGCAGCTTTATGAAGGGCTCAAAAAGGGATATCAACATCAAGTGCTGCTGGGCGTAACCGGGTCCGGCAAGACATTTACCATGGCCAATGTCATTCAGAAGTTCCAGAAACCCACGCTGGTGCTGGCGCACAATAAGACGCTGGCCGCTCAGCTGTACAGCGAATTCAAGGAGTTTTTCCCCAATAACGCGGTCGAATATTTCGTGAGCTATTATGACTATTTTCAGCCTGAGGCGTATATCCCTCAGACGGATACTTACATTGAAAAAGACGCCACGATCAATGAGGAAATTGATCGCCTGCGGCACGCTGCCACCTCATCATTGTTTGAGCGACGCGATGTTATTATTGTGGCTAGTGTCTCGTGCATTTACGGCCTCGGTTCGCCGGAGGATTACGATGGCATGACGCTGTCGATCAAATATGGCGACTTTCGGGATCGCGACAAGATTCTGCGCAAGCTGGTTGGCATCCAATATACCAGGAATGATCTCGGGTTCAGCCGCGGCACTTTCCGGGTACGTGGGGATGTCATTGAGATCATCCCGGTTTACGGCGAGAATATCATCAGAATCGAGTTGTTTGGAGACGAAGTCGACCGGATCGTCGAAGCCGATCCGGTGACCGGCGAGATCCTGCAAAAAATGGACGAAGTCAAGATCTATCCGGCCAGCCATTATATTACCAGTGATGAAAAGAAGAAGCGGGCGCTGGAGACGATTGAGGCGGAGCTGGAAGAGCAACTGGCCTGGCTTAACAGTCAGGGCAAGCTGCTGGAAGCGCAACGGCTGGAGATGCGCACCCGACATGATCTGGAAATGATCGCAGAGGTTGGCAGCTGTAACGGCATTGAAAACTATTCCCGGCATCTGACCGGGCGTGCTCCCGGTGAAGCGCCGGCCACTTTGCTGGATTACTTCCATGGCGATTTCCTGCTGTTTATTGATGAATCGCATGTTTCGGTGCCGCAGGTAGGCGCAATGTTCGGGGGCGACCGCTCGCGCAAGCTGAATCTGGTGGAGCATGGTTTTCGGCTGCCGTCCGCTATTGACAACCGCCCGTTGACGCTGGGGGAATTTGAAAAGCGTATCAATCAGGTCATCTATGTTTCCGCCACGCCAGCGCAGTATGAGTTGACGCGTGCGGAGCAAGTCTGCGAGCAAATTATCCGCCCGACCGGGTTGGTCGATCCGGCGGTGGAAGTGCGGCCAGTGCAAGGCCAGATTGACGATTTGATCGCCGAAATCAGGGTGCGCGCGGAACGCAATGAACGCGTCCTGGTAACGACCCTTACCAAGAAAATGGCGGAAGATTTGACTGATTATCTGGATGAATCGGGTATCCGGGTACGCTACATGCACTCTGAAGTCGAAACCCTGGACCGGGTGATCATCATCCGGGACTTGCGTCTGGGCAAGTTCGACGTGCTGGTCGGGATCAACCTGTTGCGGGAGGGGCTCGATCTGCCGGAAGTGTCTTTGGTGGCCATTCTGGACGCTGACAGAGAAGGGTTTCTGCGCTCGGAAACGTCACTGATTCAAACAATTGGCAGAGCGGCCCGCAATGTTCAGGGATTAGTAATTATGTATGCTGATCATATTACGGATTCGATGCGAAAAGCCATAAGCGAGACCGAGCGCCGGCGGCGCAAGCAGACAGATTTCAATGCAAAGCACGGCATTACTCCGGAAAGCATTCATAAGGAAGTGCGGGCGATTATCCAGGCCACGGAAGCTTCTGAAGAGAAAGTGGCCTATGAGGTGACTTCAAAGCCCGGCATGACTTGGGAAGAGATTCAGGTGGTCGCCAACAGGCTGGAAGAAGAGATGCTGGCAGCTGCCAAGGATTTGGATTTCGAACGTGCCGCTAAGTTACGGGACGAGATGCTCGAATGGCAGAAGCTGCTTCCGTCCACGGATGAAAAGATTCGTCCGGCTGCCGCGCGCGGGACTGTGGGCACGACTGGGACGCGGATGACACGCGCTTCGAGTGCAGGTGGTGCGACGAGTGCAGGGCGAGCAGGGCGTGCGACGAGTGCGCGGGGTCGCAAGAAGAGCGGGCCCAGGCAGTAACATGGCCAATGATGCAGCGAGTAACGCAGCTTGTGATGGGGCGAGCGAAGCAGCAAGCAACGCAGCGAGCGATTTGGGGGTTAATGCATTAGCATGAATAAAGATAAAATTATCTTGCGTGGGGCCCGGGAGCATAATCTTAAAAATATTGATATCGAGATACCACGCGACAAGATGGTCGTTGTGACCGGCCTCTCGGGTTCCGGAAAGTCATCACTGGCGTTTGATACCATCTACGCCGAAGGCCAGAGACGCTATATTGAGTCTCTGTCATCGTATGCGCGGCAATTTCTGGGACAAATGGACAAGCCGGATGTGGATTACATCTCCGGCCTCTCGCCGTCGATTGCGATTAATCAGAAGACGACGAATAATAACCCGCGCTCCACTGTTGGAACGGTGACCGAAATCTATGACTATATGAGACTGCTGTTCGCGCGCATCGGGATTCCGCATTGTCCGGAGTGTGGGAAGCCCATTCGCTCGCAGACCGTGGAGCAGATGGTCGATCAGGTCCTCACCATGCCGGAAGGCACCAAGATTCAGGTGCTGGCGCCGGTGGTGCGTGGCCGCAAGGGCGAATTTCAGAAGCTCTTGGAGGATTTGCGCAAAGACGGCTATGTGCGTGTCATTGTCAACGGCGCAATGCATGAGCTGACTGATGAAATCAAGCTGGAGAAGCAGAAGAAGCATGAGATTGATGTCGTCATCGATCGCCTGGTTGTGAAATCGGAGATTGCCTCGCGTCTGGCGGATTCTTTGGAAACAGCGCTACAGCTGGCTAAGGGCATCGTGGTCATTGACGTCATTGGCGGCGAACCGATCATTTTCTCAGAGAGCTTTGCCTGCCCGGATTGCGGCGTTAGTTTCGAAGAGATCACTCCGCGTATGTTTTCGTTTAACAACCCGTATGGTGCTTGCCCCGCCTGCGCTGGTCTGGGCTTCAAAATGGAAATCGACCCGGAACGGGTGATCGATGGCGAGCGCTCAATTGATGATGGCGGGATTTTACCATGGAGTTCGGATCCGAGCTCTTTTTCGGCGCAGATGCTTCAGGCGGTTTGCAGCCATTGCGGACTAGATTCCTCGAAGCCGCTAGGCGAGTATACCATGGAGCAATTGCAGCCCATTTTATATGGCACTGGGAAAGAAAAGGTGCATGTCATCTACGAGAATGATGAGCGCAAATGGGAACAGAACAATCGTTTTGAAGGCATCATTCCGAATTTGGAGCGCCGCTACCACCAGACGCAGTCGGAATGGATGAGAGCTGAGATTGAGAAGTATATGGATACTAAGCCCTGCCAGGACTGTGGTGGCGCGCGGCTGCGTCCGGAGAGTCTGGCGGTAAAGATTGGCGGCTTATCTATCAGGGATGTCAGCGCGCTGTCGATTATTGGCTGCCAGGAATTTTTTGCGGGACTGGACTTGAGCGAGCGCGAGCGTTTTATTGCCCGCCAGATATTGAAGGAAATCAATGAGCGGCTGGGCTTCCTGGTCAATGTGGGACTTGATTATCTGACTTTGGACCGCATGGCTGGCACACTGTCGGGCGGAGAGGCGCAGCGTATCAGACTGGCGACGCAGATCGGTTCCAGTCTGGTGGGCGTGCTATATATTCTGGATGAGCCGAGCATCGGGTTGCACCAGCGCGACAATATCCGCCTGATCAATTCTTTGCATGGCTTGCGTGATTTGGGCAACACGGTGATTGTCGTCGAACATGATCAAGAAACGATGGAGTATTCCGATTATATCATTGATATCGGGCCAGGTGCCGGTACCCATGGCGGCGAAGTGGTGGCGGCCGGTACGATCGATGAAATTAAGGCCTGCGAAGCCTCCATTACCGGGCAGTATTTATCAGGGAAGCGTCGCATTCCGGTGCCATCGCAGCGCCGTACCGCGCAAAAGGGTTATCTGGAAATTAAGGGTGCCCGGGAGCATAATCTGAAGAACATTAATGTTAAGATACCGCTCGGTTTAATGACCTGTGTGACTGGGGTTTCTGGGTCCGGCAAGAGTACCTTGATTAACGGGATTCTCCATCAACGGCTGGCGCGTGATTTGAACCGCGCTAATCGCAAACCGGGTGAGCATGATGATCTGATCGGGTGGCGGAAGCTTGACAAGGTGATTGATATTGATCAGTCGCCGATTGGCAGGACGCCGCGCTCTAATCCGGCCACTTATACCGGGGTGTTCGATAACATTCGTGATGTTTTTGCACAGACTGTAGAAGCGAAGACGCGCGGCTATACAGCTGGCCGCTTTAGCTTTAATGTCAAGGGCGGTCGTTGCGAGGCTTGCCGCGGAGACGGTATTATCAAAATCGAAATGCATTTTCTGCCAGACGTCTATGTCCCCTGCGAGGTCTGCAAAGGCAAGCGTTATAATCGTGAAACACTGGAAGTGAAGTATAAAGGGAAGAACATTGCGGACGTTTTGGAAATGAGAGTGGAGGATGCCCTGGAGTTTTTCCAGAATATCCCGAAGATCCATCGTAAGATTCAGACGATCTTTGATGTAGGCTTGGGCTATGTGCAGCTAGGGCAACCGGCTACGACACTTTCGGGTGGCGAAGCCCAGCGTGTCAAACTGGCCACCGAGTTGTCGCGGCGCAGTAATGGCGGCACGATTTATATTCTGGATGAACCGACTACGGGGCTGCATTTCGCGGACGTCCAAAAGTTGCTGGAAGTGCTACAGGCTTTGGTGGACGCCGGTTCAACCATGGTGATTATTGAGCACAATCTCGACGTTATTAAGCAAGCTGACTATATCATTGATCTCGGTCCGGAGGGAGGGGAACGCGGCGGCACAGTGGTGGCTTGCGGAACTCCGGAAGAGGTGGCGCAAGTAGAGGCCTCACATACCGGGCGGTTTTTGCGCAAGGTGCTTCCTGATGCGGGGACAGCTACGGCGACCACGACCGCCGCCGCCGCCGCCACAAAGTAATTTTACAGGTTAGCCAAATCAGAAAGGCTGTCCGGTGGGGCAGCCTTTTGGTATTGTTGTGCGAGTGCATTTTGAGCTCGTTTATATGTGCTTAAAAAGGAATGGGGACGCTAAAAAAGAATGAGTGATCAAAATAAGTCTGTCCCCAATCGGATCGGAGGTTGATGCGATGGTTACCGCAGAAGAGTTGAAGAAAATACCGGCCAAGCCAGGGGTTTATCTGATGAAAAATGTGGAAGGGCGCATTATCTATGTCGGCAAAGCGCTCTCTTTGCGCAACCGCGTCCGGCAGTATTTTCAGGCATCACGCAACCCGGGGAAGCGTATTGAGTCCATGATTGCGCAGATCGAAGCGCTGGAATATATCGTCACAGACAGCGAAGTAGAAGCCTTGATCCTTGAGAATAATCTGATCAAGAAGCATCGGCCGCGCTATAATGTACGGCTGCGCGATGACAAGCAGTATCCCTTTATCAGGATCACTCTGGAAGAGGATTATCCCAGGATTTTGATTGTCCGCCGGGCCAAGAAGGATGGTTCGCGCTATTTTGGGCCGTATACTGATTCGCAGGCGGTCAGGGATACCATTGCGCTAATTCGCCGCATTTTCCCGGTGAGAAACTGTAAGAGGGAAATTGTGCCGGGACGGGAGGAACGCGCCTGCTTGAACTACCATATCAACCGCTGTCTGGCACCTTGTATCGGAGCGGTCTCGCAGGAGGCGTATCATGATGTGATCCATCAGATTATCATGTTCTTGGAAGGTCGCCAGGAGGAAGTGGAAAAGAAGCTGGAAAAGGCGATGAACGAGGCGTCGGAAGCGCTGGCGTTTGAGCGTGCCGCAGCTTATCGCGACAGGCTACAGGCGGTGCGCAAAGTAATCGAGAAACAGAAAATTGTCTCCACCGCGATGGAGGATTTGGATGTCATCGCTTCCGCGTCCGAGCGCACTTTTAGCATCGTCCAGGTTTTCCAAATCCGTGGCGGGAAACTGATCGGGCGGGAGCATTTCCTAATGACAGAAGGCTCCGAGACAACTCAGGAAGAGTTGACGCAAGCCTTTATCAGTCAGTATTATTCTGAAGTCGCCCTCATTCCCAGAACGATCCTCATCCCCTGCCATTTTGAGGGTGAAGAAACTGTAGCGGAATGGCTGCGCTCCCTCCGCAAAGGGGCGATTAATCTAAGCGTGCCACAGCGTGGCGAGAAAAAGGAATTGATGCATCTGGCACAGGAAAACGCGGCCGAGTTGTTGAGTCAGGCGCGCATTCAGCGTGAGCAGCAGGAACGCGAAAACGGGCAGGCCCTTGAGGATCTGCAGAAAATACTGGGTCTGGGAGTCCGGCCGGATCGCATTGAGGCTTATGATATTTCCAACTTTCAGGGGAACGAAACCGTGGCTTCGATGGTGGTCTTTGAAGACGGAATCGCCCGCCCCGACCAATACCGGAAGTTTCGGATCCGTACCGTAGAAGGACCCAATGACTTCGCGTCCATGCAGGAAGTAGTCGGACGGCGGTTTAAACGCGGGCTTGAGGAACGAAACGATGCCGTGCTGGCACTGGAAGGCAAATTTGCCCGCTTTCCGAATCTGGTAGTGATTGACGGCGGCAAAGGCCAGCTGAGCGCCGCCCGCGCCGTCATGGAAGAATTGGGTCTGGGACATCTGGAGACGCTTGGCCTTGCCGAAAGGGAAGAAGAAGTCTTTCGCCCCGGGATTTCCGAGCCGTATATTCTGCCACGCGATTCGGCGGCGCTGCATTTGCTGCAGCAAGTTCGCGATGAAGCGCACCGTTTCGCGATCACTTATCACCGCAAATTACGCGACAAACGCACCACCCAGTCGCTACTTGACACGGTGCCCGGCATCGGGCCGACCCGTAAGAAAGCGCTTATCAAGAAATTTGGATCGTTGCGCGGGGTGCGCCAGGCTACGGTTGAGGAACTGCAGGAAGTCCCGGGCATTAGCCGTGACCTTGCGGAAACCATCAAGGACATTGTCGGCGCAAAATAGGCACCGCGTGGAGTAGTTATAGTTGCGGACCTGGCAATGGTAATCAAGCAACAAGTGTAGGTGCTAAGTAAGGTTACGTGGCCGTGAGACCACATTGATGTTCGCCAAAATAAAAATAATTAATTTCCATATTAAAGATGTTAATTTCGATGTTGACTTTTACTAACACCTTTCTTATAATGATGTTAAGCCAAGGTAGTAGTCCGATCTGCCGAGTCCGAGTATGCAGCAAAGGAGGGGCTGTTTCGAATGCAAACAAAGATGGTGGGACGTTGCCCAATATGTGATAATCCCCTGAAAATCACCAAGCTGGGCTGTGAGAGATGTGGCATCACCCTGGAAGGACAGTTTACCGGGTGCCGATTTTGTCAACTGAACAATGAACAAAGGACGTTTGCTGAGGTGTTTATAAAGTGCCGAGGCAATATCAAGGAAGTCGAAAAGGAACTAGGGATTTCGTACCCCACGGTGCGCGGACGCCTCGATAGTCTGATTGAAGCATTAGGCTACAAAGTCGAACGCGTCGTTGACGATACTGAGGCAGCCAATAGACGCAAGCAAGTACTGGATTCCCTGGCCAAAGGTGAAATGACGCCCGAAGAGGCGATTAAGATGCTAAAGAATCAAGAATAGCACATTAAGAACATATCGAAGGAGGGAGAGCGGCGTGGAAGAAGAACGCCTAATGATCCTCAAGATGCTGGAAGAAGGTAAGATTACCAGCGAAGAGGCGGCTGCACTATTTGAGGCCATGGAGGAGCATACCGAAAGAGTAGTAGTCACGATTCCTCCCCAAGCTCATGTGACAACCGATGATGTGGACAGAGACAGCGAAAACCGCGAACAATGGGATCGCGGCGCCCGTGAAGGCGTATCGGGAGACACCTGGGATGAATTCAGCCAGCGCATGGAGGATTTTGGCGAAAGAGTCGGGCAGGCTGCCGAAGAACTTGGCGAAAGGCTGAGCGATAAATTCTCGCGGTTAGGCGAAGAAATGGAGCAGCGCAGCTTCGGCTTCTCTTTGGGAAACTGGTTCTTTGGCTCGAACTATCAATTTGATGACACCATTACCTCGGAGTCGTTCGGGACTCAAGAAGGTATCCTTGAAGTGGAGTTGCGAGGCCTTAACGGCAACCTATCCATCTCCAGCTGGGACGGGTCCGGACTGCGGGCTGAGATACATAAGTCTGTCCGGGGCGGCAGCGAAGGAGAAGCCAAAGAACGTGCCAAACAATTGATTCTAACAAAGATCGATCCGCTACATTGCTCATTAGTGGCGCGGGATCAGAACTGGGCGTCCTCCAGTATTAATTTAAAAGTACCCAAGGATCGCCAGTATAAGCTATTGATCAAGACAACCAATGGCAATATTCATATTAATGATATCGAAGCCCTGGCAGGCGATATCGCGACCACGAACGGGAAAATTCTGATTGCGAACCTAAAGGGGGAAACTTTGCGCTTCCACTCCACAAACGGCCGAATCAGCGGCAATTTGAGGGCTAACGGCTGCGACGCCGCCACTGTTAATGGTCGAATCGAGCTGGATCTGAACGGTGTGCCGGGAGGCATTTATCGACTGAAGACCACGAATGGTCGCATCACGCTGGGTATTCCCGATTCATGGCCATGCATGATTGATGCCAAGAGTAACTGGGGCTCAATCGATCTAGACCTCGACAATTTGACTTATCACGAACGGAATTCCGCCCCCAGCGGAGGCCACAAACGGATTAGGGCCAGCCGGCCCGGGCAAGGGCAGTCCAGTGAACTGGAACTGAGGACTTCGAACGGCTCGATCAAGTTATTGTCGCTCAAACAGTAAGTGCCTGGTGAAGGGAAGGGCTTAGTGCCGGGATATAATTAACAAGATTTTATAAGAGGAGTGTGCGCCATGAATGAAGAACGCTTAAAAATACTTGAAATGGTTAGTCAGGGCAAGATCTCCAGCGAAGAAGGAGTGCGCCTTTTAGAAGCTCTGGAAAGCGATCGAGACGCCGAAGCCGGACGGGCAGCTGGAAATGCGCCAGATTCCTACAATGCTGATTCCCGGAAAAACCGGCCGGCAGGCGGCAGCGGCGGTCAAGGCCGTATGTTGCGGATACGGATTGAAGAAGAGGACGGCTCGAGAGTCAACGTGAATGTTCCGCTCGGCCTCCTGAGGAGCTTGGGCAAACTCACCAGCCTGATACCGCGCGATGTCAAAGACAAGCTTGATGATCAAGAGATTGATCTGGCAAATCTTGATATCGAGGGGATTCTGGATGCCATGAGCGAGGGGACCAGTGACGGGCATCTGGTCGATATTGATGAAGCGGATGGCGACAAGGTATCGATCTATATCGAGTAATCATGCCATATCGACTAATCATGTATTGACGGAGTGATGGCAATGCGCCGATCTAACTTTATGATCATTGACATCAATGATTCGGATTCGCGAAAAAAGATCAAAATCCCAATTCCGATTTTCGTATTGGGTGATGCTGTCGAGGCGACCGCTGATCTGATCTATTTACTTAGCCTGCTGATGCCGCGCACTGCAAGAAAGCTGCTGAACATCCGTGGAATAGAAATCAGAAGCGTGGTTGAAGCGGTCTTTGCGACGATTGAGGATGTGCGAGGATTTGGCAGTTTCGTACTAGTTGAGGTGCAAGAAGCGCACGGTACAGCGGTATGCATCCGGATGGTTTGATCCCCATTTGGTGACCCAGTCGCTTAAAGATAATTGCAGGAGGTTGTTGGTATGGCGTTGCGGAAGCGTTTTGGCGGAGCGTTGATTCTGATTTTACTGGGAGTGTTCTTTTTACTGATCAATTTTAATGTGATTCCGTGGGACCTTAAGAAACTCTGGCCTGTTATTTTGATCGTACTTGGAGTTGCTGATCTTTTTGGTAACTAAGATAATTTCTGTAGAAAGGGGGGCCGCGAAATGGTGCTGAGAAGATGGATTATACGCTGGGCGGGCTATTTACTGGGCCTACTGGTGGTTGCCAATGTAGCCCCGGAAGTGGTGCGTTTTGCGGAACCCAGTCTGGCGGTACCGGCAGCGCTGATTATGATGGTTGTCGACGTCACCCTCAAGCCGGTGCTGTACTTGATCGCACTGCCCTTCAGCCTGATTACGATGGGTATCTTCTCGCTTTGTATTAATGCCTGGATGCTGATGCTCAGCGCCGGATTATTGCCGGGTTTTGAGATATCGGGGTTTTGGGGCGCACTTCTGGCCTCGCTCTTCATTCTGCTCATCAGCCGGATCGTGCGGTCATTATTCCGGCTTGAGAAGAAAGAGATTAGCTGAAAGACAATGATCCACCTGCCTTAACCCCTCCCCCCTGGGCCTGGACCATAAGGGGGAGGGGTTTAATGTTGGGGCAGGAAAAACACTTTTAGAACCGAACTAGTACTTGTAGCCGCAGTGGTGAGTTATACCGACGCGACCTGCGCGGCGCTGGCGCTATTGATGCGCTATTGACCTTAGTTTAGCAATGGAGGAGCAGCATGCCATTTTATCAGCTGGTGGCAATGGATCTCGATGGGACATTGCTGTCACGTGATACCATAATAACATCGCGCACCCAGAAAGCCCTGCAGGATTGCGCGGATGCCGGAATCAAAGTTATCTTCGCCTCCGGAAGAATGCTTAGTTCAATAATGAGGGTGGCTGGCAACGCCTCTTATCTGGCGGGGGTCATTGCTTATAATGGCGCCCTGATTGCGGAATGGCCTTCCGGGCGCATTGTCAGAGAGAGGCCGATACCCAACGCCACGGCACGTCGTCTGGTGGCAGATCTGAAGAAGAGCGGGGTCCATATTAACATCTATATTAATGACACTCTCTACCTTGAAGAGTTCAATGAGGCGGCGCGCAATTATTGCCGCAACACGGTCGTAGAACCCTCTTTTGCCAAATTTGATGAACTGCTTCATCGGGGCGAACCGAATCCGACGAAGATTCTCATCATCGGACTGCCGGAAGTGCTCGATGTTATGACAGAGGAATATCGCGACCGTTATCCGGAGTTGCATGTTACCAAATCGCGGCCTTATTTCCTGGAATTTACCGCTTCCGGGGTCAATAAGGGAGTTGCTCTGGAGGAGCTGGCAAGGAAGCTGGGGGTTCCCCGTGAACGCACTGTCGCTATTGGAGACGCCCCCAATGATCTGGATATGATCAAGTACGCCGGACTGGGAGTTGCCGTCGGCAACTCTTTTGATCAAGTGAAAGTTGAAGCGGATCTGGTCGCTCCTTCCAATGATGAGGAAGGGGTGGCTTGGGTAATTGAGCGGTACATCCTTGGTGACGCAGCGCGGTTGGGGACGGGCCCGGATCGGATTACCAGCGTCAGCGGGGCGTAGTGCATCGGAGAGGATGACAAAGGGTGATTGTCACTGTTGGTTTCAATTCTGGTATTGAGAGCAGATATCATGTTGAAGGTCTAAGCCGGAGTGCAGAGGCTGCTGTTTCAATCACCGCATTGGCAGCTGACCACCAGGCGTCCGGTGGTGCAATTATCACCACCCGTGTGGCAAACGAATTAGGGGAAAAGACTGTTGTCACCGGAACGATCGGCGGAATGACCGGCCAGTTACTCTGCAGTCTTTTGAGTGAGGATCAGGTTGCGCATGATTTTGTGCAGATCAATGGGGATACGCCTCAAAATATAACCCTCTTTGATCAGGAAACGCAGCGTACATATCGGATTAGTCAGCCCGGGTTAGCAGTAGATGCCAGCGCCGTCACTGGAGTTTCAGATAAAATCAAGTCATTATCACATCAAGGTGAAGTGGTCGTCTTTTCTGGTGCCTTGCCGGCTGGGAGCAGCCCTGATGATTCATATATCAGCCTAATCAGGCAGACCGCACAGCAAGGGGCGGTGACGGTGCTCAATACCGGAGGCGTGATCCTCCAGGAAGTATTGCAGGCGCAGCCCTATTTGATCGTAATCTCGCGTGCGGACCTGGAAACGTGGCTGGGCATGCAGGATTGTGCTTTCGATCAGCTGTTGGAAGGGATCGTGCGGATTTCCCTTACCGGAAGTGAAATCGTGGCATTGTCTTTAGGCAGTAACGGAGCAGTGATTGCCTGGGGACAGGATGTCTATCGGGCCGAGCCGCCTGCTGTGAACGTTGTTAATTATGAAGGATGCGAAGATACTTTGACAGCTGGCTTTGCCGTAGGGTTGTCCCGACGCTGGGGCGCCCAGGAGACGATCCGCACTGCGATGGCCGCGGTGATTGCCAATGTCTTGGCTGCCAGGCCCGGACGCCTGCGTCTGCTCGACGTCGAGGCCTTATGGGAACAGATCCAGGTGAGTAAGATCTAAAGAACAATGGGAGAACGATGGGATCGGAAGGGCGACGGGTTTGGCGCAAAGGAGTAATAAACAGAAGTACCCCGCTGAAGTAATCGGCGGGTTTTTTATTTACGCGGCGGGGCGGCATTGGTGTATGGAGGCATGCGGCATGGGCTCATGGCAGCACGCGGTTTGGGGGCCGGTATACAAAAATTGGTGGGGATTTGCAGCAGGAAAACCAAATTCAATTTCGAATTTAGTAAACCGAGTTATGTAAACGGGATTATGTTAACTATATCGTTAGCCAATCTGCCAATGTGAAGAGTCGGGACAGGCCGTGAGGGACTAAGAACGGTTGGAAAATCCTGATTTGTCTGGCACAAGATACCGGGAACTATCTAGCAGGAAATGAAAATGGGGAGCAGAATTAGTTAACATAACATTAAATCATTTAAGTTTACCGTTCCGCACAAGGCGGGCTTACGGTCGAAAGGAGGTGAACCTTGGTAAACCGTTTGTCAGCCGCCGGAAGGGTAATTAGACAGACGCAGCACAAATCATGCTTAGACGCAGTTAAAGACGCAGCAACGATCATGACAACTATTACAGCAGGAGGAAGGGCTAAAGGTAACTTGGAGACTTTATTCCTCCTCCAGACACAGCAGTAATTCTCAGACAAATGCACTCTAAACACACTACTAAACCTACCAAGGAGGAACAACAATGAAAAAACTAATCCCTGTTCTCGTTGCAGCATTGGTCCTGATGTTGGCTTCTCCGGTCTTTGCGGCCGAAGTCAAACTCACCGGTTCCGTTTCAGGTATGACTGGGTATGAAGGTGGCTTATTCCACGAGGGTGGTGCCACTTTGGGTGCTGAAGCTCAGATTACCGATAACATCAAAGCCGCCATCGGCTTGAATTTCACTAATGGTCTGACTGACACCATCCAAAACGGCATGTCATGGTCGGATTTTGCAGCGATGGTTGACAAAGCGTATATTGAAACCAATGGCGCTTTAGTGACCGGCCTGCCCAGCATGACCACCCGTCTCGGTACTCAGGAAATCGGTTACTCGATTTTCAACGCTCATGATATCAAAGGAGAAGGTATCGGTATTAGAAACCTCGCTATTGGCCCGGTAGCCCTCGCAGGATTCCAGTCTTGGAATCCTGCAGAGCAGGTTCGCGGCGGTCAGATCAGCGTCAATCCGTTTGAAGGATTGAGCGTTGCCGCCAACGTGATTCACGCGGGTGCCGATGACACCCAGCAGCTTTCAGCCGCGGTCGAAGGCTCGGTGACACCGATTGATCCGCTGACAATCAACGCTGCTATGGGTTATATGCATGATGCTGATGATCCGGCATTTGCATTCGCAGGTGGCGCTGAGTATCAGGTGCTTCCGTACCTCGGTTTGCACGCTGGTGCCCGCAAAATCGATACCAACTATGCTCCGCGTTATATGTACTCCAAGCTTTCCAACAACGAAATCGGCTTCAACGGCGGTGTGACCGTTAACGCTTTCGGCGCTACCTTGGATACCAACGTCGACTATGCTAAGGCTATCGAAGTCATCGGTGAGATGGACGAAGTCGTCTACACTGGTGAGATGAGCCTTGAGCGTCCGTTCTCAGTCGCTGGTATGAACTTCACTCCGGCTTATGCTCTGTCATTGAGCAAGGCTGACGAAGGCGAAATCGGTATCACTGAGCATGTACTTTCACTCGGTTACGAAGCCCCGAACAGCCTCAATATCACCGGTGGCGTCGACATTGCCGATCTGGAAGACATCAAACCGTTCGTAAACGCTGCGATGAAAGTGGAATTCTAAGACGAGCTTAGAGTTCAGTGGGTTCTGGTGAGCCCCGAAAGGAAGGAGCTCAACTGAACCAAGGGTATCGAATCGGAATCAGAATCTGAATCGGAATCAGTTTCAAGGACAGGCCGGCTCAATTAAAGAGCCGGCCTGTCCTATTGTGCGGGGGATCATGGCCGGGAGAGGCGATGCGGGCGTGATTGCGGTGAAGGTTGTCCATAGCGGAACATGCGCAGCGCAAGTTTAGGAATTGATAAATCTCAGGATAATAAAGAAGAAGCATTCTTGGGGAGGAAGCGGCGCTTTGCTGGCAACAGCACTTGATCAAAGGAGGAAGAAAAAGCCACAGGTAGAAAATAAGACTGAGAAACTGATTGTGATCAAATAGAAGAATCCAAGACGGAAGCGTGCATCAATCAAAATCGTAATGGAGGTCAGCATAGTGAAGGATTTGGATAATAAATCGGCCATAATTGCTCTGGATCCAAGTGGCATGGGGAAAGCCATTTCAGAATTCGCCGATCAATGCCGGCGTGCCCGGGAGATCGGAAAGGCGGCCGCTATACCGGATAGTTATCGGGACGTTGACAATATTGTGGTGCTGGGTATGGGCGGTTCAGCAATCGGAGGGGACTTGATCCGATCGCTGTTTGAAGGGGAGCTCACCAAACCATTCCAGGTGAACAGGGATTATGCCATACCAGAGTTTGTGGGGCCGCGGACGCTGGTGGCGGCTTGCAGCTACTCCGGCAATACGGAAGAAACCCTTTCAGGTTATGCGGAAGCCCGCCGCAAAGGTGCCAAAATTATGACCTTTTGCACGGGTGGTAAATTGAAGGAGCTGGCCCAAGCTGACGGCTATCCGGTGGTCTTGATTCCGGGCGGACTTTCGCCGCGGGCGGCACTGGGATATTCGTTTTTTCCGATTATGGCGGTTTTGGAAAAACTTGCTTTCCTGTCGCCTAAGGATCGCGAGTTTGATGAGATGCTGGCGGTAGTGGAGCGGATCCAGGCACGGATGGATGTGGCGGTGCCAGAGAACGAAAATTTTGCAAAACAGCTGGCCCGCGAGGTTTATGGTAAGCTGCCGGTGATTTACGGGGCTGGCGGCTGGCGTGCTACGGTGGCGGCTCGCTGGAAAGGCCAATTCAATGAGAATGCCAAGAACATAGCCTATTGGAATGCATTTCCGGAATTGAATCATAATGAGACCGTCGGTTGGGAAGCGCCGGCTGAGGTGAATGCCTTGGTGCATGTCATCATCTTGCGGGATGCTGAGGAAGCGCCGCGTCTGGCCAAGCGCGTGGAAGTTACGCGCGAGTTGATGGCTGCTGCGGTGGACGGGTTTACCGAAATCAGGGCTGAGGGGACGTCTGCCCTGGCGAGGATGTTCTCGCTAGTATATATTGGCGATTTCGTAAGCTATTACTTAAGCATGCTGAATGGCATTGATCCGTCGCCGGTTCGTGTGATTGACAAGCTTAAGGCTGAATTGGCGAAGCTGGGCTGATGATTAGTGGTTAGTGGTTAGAGGCCAGGGGTCAGCGATTAGTGATGGGGTTTTGGAGTGGCAGCTGGGGGTGAAAGTTTATTATGACAGCTTTAGAAGGCGCATGCGCCAGAGAGTGCGAGGGGCTGCTACGCGAGGGCTCGGGTGAGCGCGCTGGTGAGCGCGCTGGTGAGCGCTGGGCAATCGGCGTGGATCTGGGTGGCACAAAAGTGGCGGTGGCGGCGGTGTCCAGTGCGGGGCGTTTGGCGGGGCGCAATGAAACCCGTACATTGAAAGGTGTCCCGCCGGAAGAGTCTTTGGCCGCTATGGTGCAACTGGCAGAGCAAGCGGTGCGCGATGCCGGTATTGAGCGCACCGCCATTAGTGGCGTTGGGGTAGGAGCGCCGGGACCACTAAACTCCGCCACCGGAATTATTCATTTCGCACCGAATCTGGGATGGGAAAATGTCGCCATTGGTCCGTATTTTGCGCGGAACTTCCCTGGTATTCCAGTGAAGCTTGAAAACGACGCCAACGCGGCTGCATTGGGCGAATACCGCTTCGGGGCGGGGCGAGGCCTGCGCCACATGGTCTATATTACGGTCAGTACCGGGGTCGGCGGTGGCTTGATTTTGGACGGGAAACTCTATACCGGCGCATCTGGTGGGGCTGGCGAAATTGGTCATATACCTGTGCAGCGAGAAGGCGGGCCGCGCTGTGGCTGTGGGCATTATGGCTGTTTGGAAGCAGTTTCGTCCGGAACAGCAATTGCCCGTATGGCGCGGGAACATGTCGCGTCGGGTGGCGGCGGGCTGCTGGCGGAGATGGCGCAGGCGCAGGCGCAGGGGAGAGTGGGCGCGGCGGCGGTCGGGGCCGCTGCGCGACAGGGTGATCCGGCCGCCTCAGCGATTTTGAAGACGGCGTTTACGTACTTGGGTGGCGCGATGGCAACGGTGGTCAACCTGCTTAATCCAGAGGCGATTATTGTCGGAGGCGGTGTCTCCGCGCTGTGGGATTTAATGCTTCCGTACCTGCAGCACGAAATTGACAGTGGCAGTGTGGCGGGTTTCCAAAACAAAGTGCAAATCCGGCGGGCTGAACTTGGCAGGGATACGGGCATTTATGGGGCTGGTGCTTTGTTTGTCTGATTAGCCGTGGTGCCACATGGGGCCACGCGGTGCGGCGCGACGCGACGCAGTATCACGCGGGGTCAGTGTGATACCAAAAGGGGGGTATCGAAACGAATGCCTTTCCGAATAGTTCAGAATGATATCGTCAAGATGGAAGTGGACGCAGTCGTCAATGCCGCCAATACGTCTCTGCAAATGGGTGGCGGTGTCTGCGGTGCCATTTTTGCAGCTGCGGGCGTTGAACAGCTCCAGGCAGCATGCGACAGCTTCGGGGGGTGCCCAGTTGGCGAAGCTGTCATTACGTATGGCTACAACCTGCCAGCGCAGTACATTATTCATACGGTCGGTCCGGTGTGGGAGGGCGGCGATAGCAATGAGGCCAATCTGCTGCGCAATTGTTATGCCAATTCTCTGACATTGGCGGTGCAGCATGACTGCCAATCGATCGCATTTCCATTGATATCGTCCGGGATTTTCGGTTATCCCAAAGATCAAGCCTTGCAGATTGCAGTGGCTGCGATTAGCGAGTTTCTGGCAGACCATGAAATTGATGTATATTTGGTTGTCTACGACAGGAAGAACTTTTCGTTGGATGCCAGATTAAGCGCGGCGGTTAAGAGCTATGTTGTCGAGAATTTCGTTGAGGAGCCTTTTGAAGATGATAATTTCGACGTGGAGGTTGAAGAGTGGTGTGAATATTATGTGGCATGTGAGTTACTTAGCACGCCAACTTCTTCTCAGCGTCAAACAGAAAAATACCTCGGTGAATTCACGATCGATGAGACTTTTTCTGAAATGCTTTTGCGTCTAATCGACGCCAAGGGCCTGACTGATGTAGAGACTTACAAGAGAGCCAATATCGATCGCAAACTGTTTTCCAAGATACGCAGTAACAAAGAGTATAACCCTAGCAAGGCAACTGCCATCGCTTTTGCCATTGCCCTCCAGCTTAATCTAGATGAGACGCTGGATTTGCTTTGCAAGGCTGGATATGCCTTGTCTCCGAGCCTACCTTCTGATTTGATTGTCAAATTCTTCATCAAAAAGGGTAATTACGACATTCATGAGATTAATCAGTATTTGTTCGAGTATGATCAAGCGCTGCTGGGCGCGTGAACTAATTGTCGCTTTGGAAGCGACCTCCAAGGCCGCCGCATTTGTTATCCTCTAATTAGTCAATCAAGAACAAGGGGGATCACAAAATGGCAGCCAAGATTACCGAGTTAGTATTTATCCTTGATAAAAGTGGATCCATGTCAGGACTCGAACGTGATACAATCGGCGGTTTTAATTCTATGCTGGCCAAACAGAAGGAAGAGCCTGGCGAGGTTATAGTAACCACAGTCTTGTTTGATCACGGTTACGAACTTTTGCATGACCGCACCAATATCCGGGGCGTCCGTCCTATCACAGAGAAGGAGTATTCTGTTGGCGGATGCACGGCATTGCTCGATGCGGTTGGGAAGACGATCAACAAGATCAGCACCTCGCAGAAATTCGTTTGCGAAAGTCAGCGTTCCGACAAGGTTATGTTCGTGATAATCACAGACGGGATGGAAAATTCCAGTAAGGAATTTGATCATGGCAAAGTCAAAGAAATGATTGAGACTCAGAAAAAGGAGCATGATTGGGAGTTCATTTTTCTGGGGGCCAATATTGATGCCGTTTCCACTGCGGCGAAGATTGGCATTATGGCGAATAGAGCTGCCAACTACCATGCGGACAGTCAGGGCACAAAGATGAATTTTAACGTAATCTCAGAAGCGGTATCGTGTTTGCGGCAAAACAGCACGATCGCGGAAGACTGGAAGGCAGAAATTGATGCCGATTTTGAGAGTCGCGATGTCAAAGAGCGTAAAAAGTAATACCCAGGCAAGTAATAAGTGCAATGCTTGAGCCGGAGCAAAAGGCCAGCACCGCGAGGTGGTGGCCTTTAATGTATTTTCCGGCAATCTCATTTCTGGTGATCCTATTTCCCGGTGATCCGATCCCATAGCGATTTCGCATTGGACTGACTGTTGTTTCCCCAGCCTTTGATGATCGCTTGCGTGTCGAGTGTCTCAATTTCAGGTGGTGCCTGCGGGTCGGCCACCCCTCTGCGCAGCTGCCCGTTTTCCCAGGAAAGGCGGCGCAGTTCGCTTTTGAGGAGCGAATTCTCCTCCAGCATAGCGCCACGCGCCCGCTCGAGCAAGGTCGCCTTTTCTTCCGATTCGCGGTATTTCATGGAGAACGCGGCTAGTTGGGATTCCGCTTTCATAAGCTCTTGTAGCAGGGTTTCACGGTCCATAAGATCCGGCAATGTGTTGGTATCAGGGTTTTTCCAAGTCGCCCGGCGTTTCAGTGATAACAAGTAAACCTTCAGCTGCTCCGGCGTTACCTGACAGGCAAACCCGTAATAATCAACAATCTGCTGGAATTCGGCAGGCGTAAAAGTTAGGCGCATCATAGCCAAGGCAATCAGTCCTCTCACTGGTCTGGTCGGATTGATATTATCATTATAGCAGAACCGGGCGGAACTTTGGGGACGGTTCTAAAAGTGCCAAACCCCATAATAAGGCAAGTGGCACTTTTAGAACCGTCCCCAAAGTTCCGCCGTCCCCCCCTCCGCCAAGAACCCTGTTGACAATGTTTTGCCAAAGGTATAAAATACTGCCAATTTCACCCGCAAGGAGGAGTGCACTTTGAATGCGATCACTGTCGAGGGATTAGGAAAGACCTTCAAGGCTAAAGTGAAGGAGCCAGGTCTATCAGGCAGCTGGCGCAGCATTTTTAATCCGGTTTATCGAGAGGTACACGCAGTTGCAGGGATCGACTTCAAAGTTGATTCAGGCGAGATGTTGGCATTTATTGGACCAAACGGTGCCGGCAAATCGACAACGATCAAGATGCTGACTGGCATCCTGCATCCGAGTGCCGGGCAGGCGCAAGTTTTGGGCTTCGTACCCTGGAAAGAGCGCTATCAGATGTCGTTTCGCATTGGTGCAGTCTTTGGACAGCGCTCGCAGCTCTGGTACCACCTTCCCCCGCTGGATACCTTTGATCTGCTGGCGCGCATCTATGAAATACCGGCTGCCGATTTTAGCAAGCGGCGTAACGAACTGATCGAACGCTTTGACCTGGGCGAGTTTCAGAAGACCCCAGTACGCAAACTGTCACTCGGCCAGCGTATGCGCTGCGAGGTGGCAGCTTCGCTGCTACATCGTCCGGAAGTGCTGTTCCTGGATGAGCCGACGATCGGTCTGGACGTCGTCGCCAAACAGAAAATACGCGATCTGATTGGCGAAATGAATAAAGCTGAGGGAATGACCGTGTTCTTGACCTCGCATGACACCGGCGATATCGAGCAACTCTGCAAAAGAGCGATTGTGATCAACCATGGCACGATCGTCCTCGATACGAGAGTTTCGCACCTTAAGCGGGATTACATCGCTGGCAAGATCGTAGATTTGCGCGTAACTACAGAGGTTACCGACTTTTCTTTTCCTGGTGTGACGGTGCTTAAATCCTCCAAGTATGGCCTAAAGCTCAGTATTGATTCCACGGTGCAGTCGATCGACCGGGTCTTGGCGCACTTGATGCATGACTATCAGGTTGTCGATATCACGATATCTGATCCTCCGCTCGAGCAGGTCATTTCTTCGATTTATAACGAAGGACCGGTGCCGGCGCATGATCAATAAAAGTTCGCGTCTGCACACAGGCAAGTACGCAGCGGTCGGCCGCATCACATTCCTGACCAATCTGGCCTACTTCGCGGAATTGCTATGGCGCACAATCTTCATGGCCCTGATTATCTTCATCTTCGCGCAATTATGGGCGGTCGTTTATGTCGGGATAGAGGTTCAAAGGCTGGGAGGGCTGACTTATACGCAGATGATCTGGTATCTGGTCATGACAGAGACCATCGTTTTGTCAAGGCCGCGGGTTGAAGACCTGGTTGGTCGAGAAGTGAGAAACGGTGACATCGCTTATCGGTTGAATAAGCCCTACAACTACCTGATGTATCATTATGCGGCCTACATGGCAGAGGCCGCCATGCGGCTGGTGGTCAATTTTATCGTTGGCTCACTAATTGCGCGCTTGATGGCCGGAGCGATCCAGGTTAGTCTCAGTGCCATACTGCTGTTTATACCGGCGGCGCTGCTTGGACTGTCAATCGAGTTTTTTATCAAAGTGTGTATCGGATTAGGCGCGTTTTGGGTTGAAGACACTGAGTCTTTTTTATTTCTTTATGATAAAGCGCTGTTCATTTTCGGCGGAATGATGCTACCTTTGGATTTACTGCCTGATATGATCAGGCGCATTTCCATGGTGCTGCCCATGAACTTCGTGTTATACAGGCCGGCCCGATTATTTGCGGGGTATGAGGCGGAGGCGGTTTGGCCGTTGTTCGGAGGGCAGCTGGCCTGGCTTGCTTTGGCAGGCTTGCTCTGCACAATCATTTACCGCATGGGGGTGAAAAGAGTCAATGTCAACGGTGGCTAAAACTGCCCGGTTTATCTGGGGTTATCTGCGTATGAATATTGCTTCGGCCATGGAATACCGGACCAATTTCATCACGCAAGTAGCCGCAATGTTCGCCAATGATGTTGTGTTGATCTTTTTTTGGCGGCTGTTTTTCCTGCGCTTCCCAGTCGTGAATGGCTGGGCTTTTCAGGATGTCGTCATCCTCTGGGCAATCTTCGCCGGCGGGTACGGGATCACGTATGTGATCTTTGGTAATGTCGCCAGATTGGCAGGAATAATTGTGCGCGGCGAATTGGATCATTATCTACTGCTGCCCAAAAATGTATTATTGCATGTATTAGTCAGCCGCTCTTCGATGTCAGCATGGGGCGATTTGCTATTCGGGCTAGTGATCTTCTGGTTTGCCGGCCCGGTGAGTGCTCTCAAGCTCCTGGCCTTTCTTTACGGCATATTACTGACAGTGCTGACACTAACCGGCTTTGGTATCATCGCCGGCTCTTTGGCGTTTTTCCTTGGCAATGCCGAAGGGTTGTCCCGGCAGTTGATGGTGGCCTTCACAACGTTAGCGACATACCCAATCACCATTTTTAAGGGCGTAGCCAAGTTCATTTTGCTGACCGTGATTCCCGCAGGGGTGATTAGCAGCATGCCGCTGCGGTTGATTAGAACCATCGATCCCGTCTTTGTCGTGGCGGCCACGCTCTTTGCGATTGGGCTGCTTGTAGCGGGGACGTGGATCTTCAAGCGAGGAATGCGGCGCTATGAATCCGGGAATTTGATGACGATTCAGATGTGATGCAGAACGGAACTTTGGGGACGGTTCTAAAAGTGCCCTTTGCCTTTATATGGGATTTGGCACTTTTAGAACCGTCCCCAAAGTTCCAATGAAGGTAAAAAAAGACCGGGGGTGGAATATTTAACGGTACCCCCGGTTTCTTCTTCGGTTTAGTATGTGAGGGCTTCATTCCGGATGATGCGCGCGTCCGCGCTTGCATTATCACCGCCACCCTCTGCTTTGGCAGGCGGCACCGCCGCAAGTGGCAATTCGCGCAGGCATTTTTCGATTGAATCCGCGATCAAGTCCGCCATGCTCATGACTAGGCTCAGGCGCGTGTTTTGGAGGACAAGGTATTCCATGAAGCCTCCAACGTTCACGATGCCAATGATATGAAAGTTGCCCGCCGCGGGCAGGCTTTTGTTTACTCCGGTGCCGGGGGAGAGCGGGCCGTCTTTGATGCTGATATAGCCGACGCTTTCCGTTCTGCCGAGACAGGCGTCGATCGCCAAAATAAAGGGGTCTTCGAAACGCCCGTTGAGGTTATCGAGTGTTTCCTGCAAGTTGACGGCGTGTACCGGTTCATCTAGCGTACCACAGACCACAATCGGCAGCTCCCGCTGTTGCAGCTTGCTGCCGATGAGCGGCCCAAGGCAGTCGCCAGTTGAGCGATCTGTGCCAATACAGAGCAGGATCACCGGTGATAGCGCTGATTTATAGCGTTTCAAGAAATTTTGCCTGAGGGCGACCGCGAGTTTTTCCCGAGCCTGCGGATGTTGATAATGGATCCGCTGTGGTCCGGCCATATCAGCCGGATCTTCGTCCTTACGGCCAAATGGGTTCCACATGCATCCGTTCTCCCGTCACTGTTTACTGTTTATCAGGAACAGTATATGAACGTTTGGCCTGTTCTATGCGCTATAGACAGCACGTCTGATAAAAAAACCGCCTTCACTTTGTTTGCATTTCAGGAATTGGTAATGGTAAAGAGGAGGAGTAGCTGTTGGTAAACGACCGTTATGAGGGCCACATTCAGAGCGGCGATGAGGCCATGAAACTGCATAATTTTGATGAGGCTTGGGAATGTTTTCAGGCTGCGCTGGCGTGCAACCCGCAATCCGCCTATGCGCTCAATAAGTTGGGCGTGATTTTATGCAGGCGTACCAAATTTGAGGAGGCCATCACATACTTCACCAAGGCTTTGGAATACGATCCAATGTTGGCAGCGGCTTATAACAATATGGGTAATGCGCACTTGGAACTTAAGCGCTATGACGAAGCTAAAGTCTACTATGAAAAAGCCCTTGCGCTCAACCCGGACTATGCCTCGGCCCATCATAATCTAGGCGTTGTCCTGCGACGTCAGGGGGAGTTTTTCAAGGCCATACCGAAACTTAAAAAGGGGGATCGGCTTCAGGAACGGCAACAGCGCAAAGAGATGACCCCCAAAGACAAAATGATTGGTCTGATTGGTGTCGCGATTATCGCTGCGATCATTGTAATCATTATGTTGTTGATCAGATAAATCGATCAAGCGTTTGAGGCGTCGCGTCAAGGCGTCGTCCCAAAAGCGCCGCGTCGCGGAGGAGGCCGGCCGGATGCTTCAGATTGTCGCCCAACGCCCCGTGCTATTTTGGATCGTGATCGCCCTGGTAGCCCTACTGATTATTTCCGCTTCGGCAGGTACTATTTGGGCGCTGCATTACGCCAAAGATGAGCGCATTGCGGATGGCGTTTGGGCTGGTCCGTGGGAATTAGGAGGACTGACAAGGACACAGGCTTCGGAGCTTATTGAAGTCAACTTCGGCGCGGTCAAAAACAAGCCCATCCTACTGGAGTACATGGGACGCAAATGGTCAATCCTACCAGTGGATGTCGGAGTGCGGCTGAACAAAGACAACGTGGTCGATGCCGCCTATGCCATCGGACATACCGGTAATATTTGGCGCAAGATCAGTGAGCGCCGCCAAGCGGCCCAAAAACCCATCTATCTGGAATTGCCACTCACAGTTAATAATGATAAATTGCTGGCGTACCTGTCCGTTCTCAAGTCGGAAATTGACCGCCCCGCTATGAACGCTTGGCTTACCTGGAAACCGAAAGCCGCGGTCCAAATCACGCCGCACCAGACGGGGCGCGTGCTGGAACTTAATAAACTTGCCGGGCAGATTAGTGCCGTGACCTTACGCGATCGCAACCGGCGCATCTACCTGCCGGTGCAGCAGATCAAGCCTGACATTACCTATGATGAATTAGCGGCCTTTAACTTCAAGAATGTAGTCGCCCAGTATACCACGGTTTTTGATCCCAAGAATGTTGATCGTTCACACAACGTGGCGATTGCGGCCCAGGCGATTGATAAAGTTCTGCTGCGGCCGGGAGATATCTTTTCCTTTAATGAAAAAGTCGGATTAAGGGTGGCGGAAAAAGGATACCGCGAGGCACCGGTGTTGGTCGCGGACGAATTGGTGCCGGGGGTCGGCGGTGGCGTCTGCCAGGTATCCACGACGCTTTATAATGCGGTCTTGCTGGCGGATTTGCGCATCGTCAAACGGACCAACCATTCGCGGCCTGTGGCGTATGTACCGCTGGGACAGGACGCCACCGTCGCCGACAATTATATCGATTTCCAATTCATGAATAACACTATTCAGCCATTATATCTGATCTCCGAAGTGAGCGGGAAGAAACTCACGGTCAGGCTGCTTGGCCCTGGCCCGCTTGGATCTGATCAAAGTAAGAAAAAAGTGAAAATCACCTCCAATGTGATTCAGGAGATTCCTTTTGGTGAACTGGTTGAAACCGATCCAACCCTGCCGCCAGGGGAACGCCGCGTCGAAAAAGCAGGCGGTCTAGGGTATCGCATGGAATTGTGGCGGCAGGTGACAATTGAAGATGTCACCGTTAAGAAAGAGCTACTGGCCAGATTTCAGTATCGGTCAGCGGCATCACTGATTAAGGTGGGACCGGAAAATGAAAATAGGAATGTTCAGTGACAGCTACAAGCCGTATGTCAGCGGTGTCGTAAAATCACTCGAACTATTCACTCGCGACTTGCGCTTGGCTGGTCATGAGCCCGTGATTATCGCCCCTGATTATCCCGGCGTTGCCAGAGAACCGGGCATTATCAGATATCCTTCCATACCGGCGGTTACCAACCATGATTATCGGTTAGCCATTCCTTTATCCCGGCGCGTGGCAAAGGAAATCAGGGCATGCCAATTTGACATCATCCATGTGCACTCGCCCTTCCTATTGAGCCGGACCGGGGCACGCTGGGCGAAAAAGCTCGGAGTACCGCTGGTGTTCACATTTCACACGCTCTATACTGAGTACGTGCATTATTTCCCCGTTTTCCCGAAACTGGTGCGCAGAATTACGCGCCGGTATCTGCGGCGGTTCTGCAATCGCTGCGACCTTATCATCTCGCCATCTGAAGGCGTCAAAAAGATGATTAAATCCTACGGGGTTAGCACGCCCATTACCGTCATTGCGACCGGCGTGGAGCCTTTGGCCGAACCCAGACAGCCCGCCGGGAAAAAGCTTTCCGGCGGCGGAGATGGCTTCGGCAGCCGTGGCGATGGCGCCAGTCGCGGCGGCAAAGATGCTTCCACCGAAAAGATCCTGTTGTTTGTAGGCAGGCTCGGCAAAGAAAAAAACATTCCGTTTCTCCTGCAAGCCATGCGCCATCTGCTCGACGACGGCCTGAGCATTCGCCTGGTCATCATCGCGGGCGGTCCGGAAGAGGAAAACCTGAGAAAAATGACGGTCGAACTGGGTGTGGACGCAGCGGTCACCTTTGCGGGGCGCAAACCCTTCGCTGAGGTAGTACAAGCCTATCGTGGAGCAGATTTGTTCGTGTTCGGTTCGATGACTGAGACGCAGGGCTTGGTAATTCTGGAGGCCATGAGCACCGGTCTACCAGTAGTGGCGGTGCGGGCTACCGGCGTCGAGGATGTCGTGGACGATGGCCGCAATGGCTATTTGACCAGCGCCGATACGGAAGAATTTGCGCGCGCCGTCAAAAAAGTGCTGTCGGATGAGAAACTGTACCAGACTATGTCCGAAAACGCTTTACATACCGCCAGTGAGTATTCATCCGAGAAACAGGCCCAGAAATTGGTGCGCGCCTACGAGCAAATACTCACTGACAAAGGAGCACAAGCTAAGCGGGGCGCGCGCGATGAGCGGGATTAATCCGCGCCTGAAGCGGGGTCTGTGGCTCACCGCCGGTCTAAGCTTGGCAACACTGGGATTTATCGTACAGCGCAGCTACAAGCAAATATGGACGGTCTTTATGGATGCCAGCCCGCTCTATTTGGGGATGGCGCTGCTGGCAGTAGCGGTATCATGGCTGATGCGAGCCTTGCGGCTCAAAGTGATCACGCATGCGCTTCATTATCGCGTATCGGTTTATAATCTTGGGCGAGTTTTCCTAGCCTCCTGTTTTGCCGGCGGAGTGACGCCATTCAATTCGGGAACATACCCTACGATGATCTATTTACTGAACAGGCAGGGCATACCGCTGGGTAAGGCTACCGCAACGACGGCCGTGGACGCAGCCTGCACTTCCTTAATCTATTTACTTTTGCCGCCAGTACTCTTTCGTCTCACCGGTTTATCCGGGACTTTAGGGACCTGGGCGGCTGTAATCCCGGCGCTGGCAATCTTGTTTTTCTTAGGAGCGCTCGTCGTCATGACCGTCCACAAGAAAGACCCGGATCTGCTTGCCTGGGTAAAGCGGCATCCCTCTTGGGCGCGATTATTGCTGAAATCAGGCCGGGAGGGCAAGGTCGCCGCATTTTCAGAAGAATTGCGGCATTTGAAAAAAGGAATTCGAGCCATCGCTCGTTCAGGGTTCTGGTCATTACTTGGTCTGCTCTTTAGCACGATTGCTTACTGGGTGGCGTTTCTGGCAGTCACGCCTCTGATTTTACAGGCATTGCGTCAGGCGTTTGATTACGGCAGCATTATGCTCCGCCAGATGGTCGTTCAGTTTTTGCTCCCCATGATACCGACACTGGGCGGCAGCGGCGGCGCGGAAGGGCTTAGTTACTGGCTATTTCGGGACCAAATAGCGGGGGCGGCTTTGAGTGCTTATATCCTGCTATGGAGGGCTTGTACCTTTTACAGTGCCATGATCTTTGGCGGCATTATGCTGACGAGCCTCCTGACGCGTAAGCGCAAGACCAGCGTCCGCCAGCAGCGGTAACAGCCAGTTGCATGAGCAGTCAAAGTTCATCTAAAAAAGGTGCAGGGATCTATATTCTGAAGTAGTATTATCAAGGATGGACTGATTACTATTTTCCTTAGTAGCAGGTCTGAAAGACTGATAGAGGAGGCTATGTGATGGCAGACAACAATAACAGGTATTCCGGAAAACGCCTTGTGCGACCAAGGCGCGGTGCCATTTTGGGCGGGGTAGCTGCAGGGATTGCCGATTATCTCGGTATTGATCCGGTCATTATGCGGCTTATTTTCGTACTTCTGATTTTTGTGACCAATTTGTGGGGTTTTGCCTTGGCGTATGTTTTGGCCTTGATTATCATTCCGGAGGGGTCGTCATCGACATCGTCATCGTCCTCCTCCCCGGCTGAAGAGCAGGCCGCGGGACAAACGCAGGCCTCGGGACAGTCAGAAGAGCCGATTCTCAACATGGAGTCGGAAAGTAGCGAGGAAGGCGGCACCAAATATACTTATCGAGTGTCCGGCAACAATGATAAAGTATTGCTCTGGGTTGGCATATTTATGGCAATCCTGGGCGCATATCTGCTGATCAATAATTTCTTTGGTCATCTGATCCGCCCGTATCTCAGTATCATTAGAAACGCCACATTTTCTTCACTGCTGATCTTGATTGGTATTTATTTAATTGTGCGCAAAAAGTAATCTGATTGTGCGTTAAAAGCAAAGCAGATTATGCGCAGTATAGCGTGTAACATGCAGCATACAGCATGCAGCATACAGCATGCAG
>ENA-UOOH01001052-UOOH01001052.1-fermentation-metagenome-genome-assembly--contig:-NODE-1052-length-28395-cov-10.895977_pt1 | contig 28395 bp, 25 predicted proteins | sample MGYA00245778_ERZ724025 | MGnify/ENA primary metagenome ERZ724025 (study PRJEB28704, sample SAMN03018313) | fermentation metagenome | biome: anthropogenic terrestrial biome; feature: soil... | reverse complement strand
AGTTCAGGCAATCAATGGGGGACGAAAGGCAGCACGTGCTATTAACGATTATCTTGTGGGATTTGAAAAGGCCAATTAATATCACCTTTGATATAAGCGTCAGAATGTATTGGAGGTAATCTAAAATAGGCTGCATCAGGTTAATTAGCTGGGAATAATTTATTGAGGAGGCGATAATTATGTTTAAGAAAATACTGGTGCCAGTTGATGGTTCGGATAGTTCAGTAATAGCTGTTAATGTGGCCGCTGAACTGGCGATGAAAAATGAAGGCAGCATTACGCTGTTATATGTAGTAAGACAGTATCTGGTTCAATATCCGGGGACTAATACGGGTTATGACTCTCCAGAGCTAAATGCACCAGCGGGTGCCGTAGAACTGGGAAAAGAAGTGCTAAGAAAAATAAAAGAATTAATAACAGTAGCAGACATTGCTGTTGAAACTGAAATTGCCTACGGAAATCCTGCTAACGTTATAGTCTTCTCTGCCAAAAAAGGGGAATATGATCTGATTGTAATGGGAAGCCGTGGGATTGGGGGACTGACCGGGTCACTAATTGGAAGCGTAAGTCAGAGCGTAAGCAATCTGGCACATTGTCCGGTCCTTTTGACCAGGTTGAGCAAGAATGTCCCAGAGGGACAAAAAATAATCAAATCCATACCCACTGATTATAAAATATATCTGTAAGCTGCAAATTAGTAATTTGTAAAGAATAGCGATTTCGGTTGAGACAAGACAATAGTAATTTGCTGCAAAATTACATAGAAAAACTGTTTAAAAACCCAGGGTTTAGGCCCTGGGTTTTTTTATAAGCTGAAGTAAACATAACGCGAAAGATAATCAATACCAGCAATTGGGGTAGGTGAGGTTAACTAAGGAAGCATTGTTAGTTGCTTCGCTGTACCAAGATGGAGCAACCAAAGTGTCCGGGGTGTCACTGAATAGGACACTATAAGATCTGCAAAAAAATTCACAAGCTTGAATCTGTCGTCTGAAAAAGAAAATGGATGAAATATAAAAGATGATGCAGTTATAGAACGCCGTTAAACTCTAAGAGCTTATAGTGAAAAAGTGAGCGAAGTCTTTCCTTACTTAAATATAACTATAGGCATAGTTATTGCTTTATATCACATTGAGGAATATTTTATGGAATTGCTGTTGATGAGAGTATTTTGAATCGGGGAAATGGAAGGTGCGCAAGCCAACATTTACACCAGTTGGATGGGGCTCGAGGGGAAATTGATCAACAGCGGCGTCGGAATATTGAGCGAGAAGGGGGGATCCAGAAGAGATTTAATTAGTTCTTGCGCCTATTTACAAAAAAGGAGGAATGGAATTTGCAACCAAGTATTGGTCAACCGGTTGGTAAAAAGCGTTATTTTGTTGTATTCATGGTATCATTGATGATAGCCATAAACTATCTGGACCGGACAAACTTTAGCGTCGCTACTCCAACTATAATGAAAGAATTTGGTATAACTGCTGCCCAAATGGGTATCTTGGGGTCAGCCTTCTTCTGGTCCTACACTTTGATTATGCTGCCTGTTGGTGGATTTATCAACAAGTTTGGCCCCAAATGGGCGATAACCGGTTCAGCTGCTGGCTGGGGTATAGTTACCATGTTGACAGGTGCAGCCTCAAGTTTTACTAGTTTTTTCGTGATTCGTATTTTATTAGGATTTACGGAAGCTCCGGGTTTTCCTGCCAGTGCGCGGGTAGTTTCGGTATGGACGCCGAAAAAGGAAAGGACTTTCTGTTCAGCCTGTTTTGACTGCTCTGCCAGATTAGGTTCAGCGTTTACACCTCCCCTGGTAGCATGGTTAATTGTTAATTGGGGATGGAGAACATCATTTGTAATCAGTGGTGCAATTGCAGTAGTATACGCAGTCATATGGCATATGACCTACCATGAACCTGATGCTCATCCTACTATTACCAAAGAAGAGCTTGATTATATCCGCCAGGATGAGGTCATAACAGCCACAGGTCAAGTTGAAGTCAAACCTATTCCCATGTTGAAATTATTTATGTATCCCACCGTTCTTAAGATCGCCATAGCCTATGGCCTTTATTTGTACGTTTGGACCACCTTCAATGCCTGGATGCCTGCATATTTTACCCAGGCGCGGGGATTGTCTCTGTCCAAGATGGGTGTTGCAGCTATGATTCCGTATGCCACGGCAGTAGTATGTGAATTAATAGGCGGTGCCGCTTGGGATTTATGGCAGCGCAAAGGAGCCTCAGTAACGACAGTAAGAAGAACCGGTATGGCAACGGCCATGCTTGGTGCATCGGTGTTTATATTCCTGACCATGCGGGCTACGACTGCTACCGGGGCTATTTTGTGCCTCAGTCTTTTCATGGGCATATTTGCATTCGGAGCAGCCAATGTCTGGGCTATTCCCGGGGATATTGCCCCCTACGGACAGGCCGGTGGTGTAGGTGGAGTGTATAACTTCGTAGGCAATGCATGTGCTTCTTTAGCTCCTATAATTACCGGATTTTTTATTGGCTCAAAATTTGGCTATAACGGTGCTTTCACCGTATGCTGTATCATGGGTATAATTGGAGCAATTCTGTTCGGTATAAGCAAGTATGTGCGTTTAGAACCTAAAGAAAGTTAAAAAAGATAATTTGATTAACAAAGAAATAAAGGAGTAACGGTATGAATCTTAACATTAGATTAGATGGAAAAGTTGCTATTGTAACCGGTTCCGCAATGGGAATCGGTCAGGGAATGGCACAGGGCCTTGCTTCCGTGGGGGCTACTGTCATTGTTGCTGATATAGCCGATGAGGCTGCTCAGAAGACAGCCCAGGATATTGTTGCCAGCGGTGGTAAAGCTGAAGCTTACCATTTAGATACAACTGACAGCTCGCAATATAATGCCCTGGTCGAACATTTGATGGAGCAATACGGAAAGATAGATATACTGGTAAATAATGCGGGCATTAACAGACGGAATCTTTGTGTAAATATGCCTGAAGAGGATTTTAGAAAAATAATTGACATCAATTTAGTTGGTGTTTGGATTGGTTGTAAGGCCGTAGCACCAGTAATGATAGCTCAAAAAAGCGGGAAGATAGTCAATACCTGTTCCATAATGGGCTATGCATCATTGCCAGAACTATCAGCTTATTCAGCTTCCAAGGGTGGAGTGCTCCAGCTAACCAGAAACCTGGCTCTGGAACTAGTAGATCACAATATTCAGGTAAATGCGGTAGCACCAGCCTATATACTCACTGAAATGACCGAGAAACTGAAAAATAACACTGTGATGTATGATGACCTGATAAGAAGAACGCCCATGAAGAGGTTTGGTACACTTGAGGAGATAGCGGGCCCAGTTGTTTTCTTGTGTTCCGACTTAGCTAACTTCATGACCGGACATACAATGCCAGTTGACGGCGGTTGGTTGTGCTCGTAGGATATAGGTCAAAATAGAAACTGGGGGTATTCATTATGTTGAAGTGGTGGTTATTTGGCGGGGCGATGGTGATTTCCATAGCGTGGACATGGTATCGCGGAGACAAGCTCATAAAGGCCCGAGAAAGATTATTAAAGGAAACTACCAGAATTGAAAACATTCCCGATAAGGATGTTTATGAACTAACCTACCATGGTGGTATTCCTAAAATGCCTCACTCCCAAAAAATAAACATCGCTTTGATAGATGAATACGTTATGTTTTTCAACAAAAAGGGAGAAAAGGAAAAGGTATATTTTGCTAGTTGCCATAAAATAGAAAAGATCATAACCAGACACGATCCTGATTTGAAAGGGAAAAGTATTGTTTTGTGGGGGCCTTTGGTGGGATTATTCTTGAAGGTCAAGTTCAGGTACTATATTGTAGTGGAATACAATGACTCAAACAATAACGCTAACAATATTTTATTGGAGTGCGAAGCAGAGAAGCACAAAGCATTATATGCAGCACTTAATAACAGATTTAAGAATTTCAGGCGTGAGTTGAAATTGACTGCAAAATTAGGTTAATGATTCTTTTGGGTATAAGGATATTTAAGGAGGTAAGGAAATGGATTTTAAAGGACAAACCGTATTTGTTACCGGTGCTGCTTCAGGTATCGGTAAGGGAACTGCCCAGACATTTTTGGATAATGGCGCGAAAGTAGCAGCTATCGACCTTAACAAGGCTGGACTTGAGGCTTTTGTGGCAGAAAATGCCGACAAGGCTGATAGAATCCTGACAATTCCAGTCAATATTACTGATAGTGAGCAAGTTGATAAGGCTGTAGAAGAAGTAATCAAATGGTCAGGTCAGATAGATATCTTGATCAATTCTGCAGGACTGTATGTGCAAGAGATGCTAACTGAAATGTCTAACGAATTATGGGATAGCCATATGAAGGTCAACCTATATGGTTCGTTTTACTGTACCCGGGCTATAGCGAGATACATGAAGGAAAGAAAATATGGCAAGATTATTTGCATGGCTTCCATTGCCGGAGAGCGTGGCTCAGTTGCTAACTGCCATTATACTACCACTAAGAGGGGTATTGAAGGCTTCTGCCGCAGTGCAGCCCTGGAACTAGCCCCCTACAATATTAATGTAAATTGTATTGCCCCGGGAATAATCATGACTCCGATATTTAGCGGAGCTATTTTAGAAGAACGTGGCGATGCCTGGTTGAAAGCTACTCCGTTGGGACGGTTTGGTCAGCCGAGCGATATTGCCAATGGGATGATGTTCCTGTGTTCCGAATATTCAAGTTTTATTACCGGATTTACCCTGGATATAAACGGCGGCATGTACATGCGGTAATCATGGAAGCTATTTTTCATAATAAGTCCTTTTATAAAGCGAAGAAAACACTATGATAGTGCCTTTTCTTCGCTTTAGCTGTAAATAGGAACGCCCTGTTGTGTGCGACGTAACGAAAATCAACTATATATGCAGTATAATATTATATGGAAGCAAGAGAAGCATGGAATCTGGCATTCATCCCTTACCGTTCTATGTTTCCTCTTAACCTGGAGAAGGATGGATATAAGTGAAAGAACGCCTAAAACATGTGCCCCTCCAACCAGGAGTGTATCTATATAAGGACCAGGAAGGCCGGGTAATATACGTGGGCAAGGCCCGAGTGCTGCGCAGCCGTATGCGTTCCTATTTCCAATCCCCGGAAGGTTTGCATCCCAAAGTCAAGGCCATGATGGCACGGGTAGCGGATTTTGACTATATAGTAACCGGGACGGAAGTAGAAGCATTGATTTTGGAAAATAACCTGATCAAAGCTTATCAGCCCCGCTATAATATTGACCTGCGGGATGACAAGACCTACCCCTATCTGAAGGTTACGACCGAGAAATTTCCGCGTCTTTGCATTGTGAGGGAGAAAAAGGATAAAACTTCCCGCTACTATGGGCCCTATACCGAGGTGGGTTCTTTGCGGGAGACTATCAAGCTGATTACAGGGATCTTCCCTTTACGGACCTGCAAAAGTATGCGGAGCAACACTCGACCCTGTTTAAATTATGATTTGGGTAAATGTCTGGCCCCCTGCAGCGGAGGGGTAAGCGTGGAGGAGTATAAGCAGTTGGTGGATGGTATAACTGATTTCCTGGACGGAAATAATCACCAGCTGGCTGATCAGATAGCGGCTGAAATGAAACAGGCCGCTGATAATCTGGAGTTTGAAAAGGCCGCCCGACTTCGGGATCAAGCTAATGCTATAAAAGTACTCAGTGAGAAACAGAAGGTCAGCCTGGATAGGCCTTATGAAATGGACATCATTGGTATGACGGGAGGAGACCAGCACAAACTGGGGTTGGTTTTCAAACTGCGAGCGGGCAAGATCGTCGCTAAAGATACCTTCTGGCTAAAGAGGGTTATCGATGAAGATGAAGGGGAAGTGCTCGAGTTTTTCCTCAAGCAGTATTATGCGGAAAATCACGATATTCCCCCCCAGATATTGGTTAGTCTGCTCCCCCCGGATGTAGAATTGTTGGAGAGCTGGTTAAAGGAAAAGGCCGGTTCACGCTGCAGAATCTTGATGCCGGGACGAGGAGAGAAAAGAAAACTGCTGGATATGGTTATGGAAAATGCCCGTTTGTTATGGGAAGAGAGGATGCAGGAAGAAAGCAGGAACACCCGGATACTGCTGGATCTGGCCAGGACCCTGGATCTGGAGGTAGTACCCGAGCGGATCGAGTGTTATGATGTTTCCCATCTGGCCGGGGAAGAAACAGTTGCCTCCATGGTAGTGGCGACCAAAGGCAAAGCCGAGAAGAAGGCCTATCGGCGCTTTAAAATGAAAATTGAACAAAATAATGACTTTGCTTCATTGAGTGAGACCTTGCGGCGGCGTTTCAACGAGGCCCGACGGGGTAATCCGGCCTTTCTGCCCGAACCTGACCTTTTGCTGATAGATGGAGGGTTGGGGCAGGTAAATGCTGTAAAAATGGTACTGGACGAATTGAAGGTAGAGATACCCGTTATTGGGTTGGCCAAGAAAAACGAAGAATTATTCCGCCCAGGGGTTAGGGAATCGTTAAAATTGTCGAGAAGAGATGAGGGATTGATGCTTTTGCAGCGCTTGCGAGACGAAGCCCATCGCTTCGCCGTAGAGTACAACCGCCAGCGCCGAGGGAGCAAACTAAGCAGGTCGGCTCTGGATGATATAGAAGGAATAGGTTTGAAACGTAAACAGGCACTATTGCTGCACTTTGGTTCGGTGGCTCGAATAAAGACCGCCTCCCGGGAGGAACTCATGCAGGTGCAGGGCTTGAACCGCCCCACCGCAGACAGAGTTTATACCTTTTTCCACAGCACCGAATGAGTTTTGGGGATAGTTCTTCCCCTCCAAGTTGGACAATTCTAAAATCATGGACTCAAGGGGAACGCCCCCAAAACACATCGAAGGTGAAAATAAAATATATTTCCCGGGAAATAAATCGAATTTAGAATGAAAATTAATAGGATTTTAGGCTGAAATTGCTTATTATTATACTATAGGTATATTGCGAGGCTATCATTGCTATTTTAAAAAGATAGGAAAGGAGGGAGCGTCGATGCCAGGTTGGGTTTTGCGTTGGTTACTAAATATACTGGCCATCTTGCTTACGGCAGCGCTTTTATCTGGTTTTGAGGTAAGCATTTGGGGTGCTATTGTTGGTTCTATAGTTTTAGGGGTTATAAATGCGGTAATCAGACCGCTGCTGATCATTTTAACCTTGCCCTTGAATATCGTTACCCTGGGTCTATTTACATTTGTGATCAATGGATTGATGCTATGGTTGACTTCAGTGACAGTCAAAGGTTTTAACATATATGGATTCTGGTGGGCTGTCTTAAGTGCCATCATTCTAAGTATAATGAGCTTTATAATCAGTCAGCTTGTGAGTGACAGGACGTTTAATTGGGGAAGATAATCAATCAAGTTATAATTAGGGGGGCCGGGCTTAAGCTCGGCTCTTTGATAATAAGGAGGAAAAATGGCGATTAAATTGGTCGCCCTGGATTTGGATGATACTTTACTTGCTCCTAATTTGAGAATTTCCCAGGAATCTATCAGATCAATTCAAAAGGTCCGTCAACAGAAAGTCAGAATAACTATTTCTACTGGCCGCATGTTCCTTTCAGCTCTTCCCTATGCTATGCAATTGGGTATAGATGTACCGCTTATAACTTATCAGGGGGCCCTGGTTAAGAATTCTCTTTCAGGTGAAGTATTGTACTACAAGCCGGTGCCGGGCGAACTGGCCCACGAAATCATGAATATCTTCAAAGACTGCGGGGTTCATTACCATAGTTATTTTGATGACCGTTTAGTAATGGAAACGCTGTCTGAAGAAGGTAAGGCCTATTCCCTTTTAGCAGGGGTGGAAGCTACAGTTGTTAATGATCTGGCGGAGAGCCTGGAGACTAACGATGCTATGAAGATTATGGCGATTTCCCGGGATGAGGAAAAGCTTCTGGCAATGGAGCGCTATCTGAAATCCAGCTATGCTGACAAACTTCATATCACGCGATCCAAGCCTCATTTCCTGGAAGTCATGCACCCTGAAGCGGACAAGTCTAAAGCCTTGGAAGTAATAGCCCGCCATTATAAGATAGATCGTGAAGAAGTAATGGCAATTGGCGATAGCTACAATGATATGGAAATGATTAAATGGGCCGGGGTGGGAGTGGCTATGGGCAACGCAGTTCAGGCGCTGCAAGACAGAGCCGATTTTGTGACTGCCTCCAATATAGAAGAGGGTGTTGCTGCGGCCTTGCACCGTTTCATACTGGATGCTGACCCTGAAGCCAGCAGCAATAATGGGCATGATTTAAACGACGAGATAAATAGGAACTAAAACAAGTATTAATAAGGAGGTGGCAGAAATGGCAGCAAAAGTTTGGTACAGTAATTTTCGGACTGGTAAAACAAGTTTGCTGGATAAAGTGGAAAAACTATTACGGAAAACAGGTGTGGAAAAAACGATTGCACCTAAAGATCTGGTCGCTATCAAACTGCATTTCGGAGAAACCGGCAATATGGCCTACATCAGGCCACCCTATGTTCGCCGGGTCGTGGAGATAGTGAAAAAACTAGGGGGACGCCCATTTTTGACTGATGCTAATACCCTTTATGTAGGCACCCGGGCTAACTCCGTGGATCACCTGGAAACGGCTATCCGTAACGGCTTTGACTATGCAGTGGTGGATGCACCCTTGATAATCGCCGATGGAATTACTGGCAAGGATTATGTTAAGGTGCCTGTGCCCGGCCAGCATTTTAAAGAAGTTAACATAGGCAGCTCAGCCTATCACGCGGATGCCATGGTGGTAATGACCCATTTCAAATGTCACGAGCTAACCGGGTTTGGCGGGGCGATTAAAAACCTGGGGATGGGACTCGGCTCGCGCAGCGGCAAGCAGCAGATGCACTCGGATGTTTTACCTCGGATTAAGGACGATAAATGCACCGGCTGTGCTAAATGCACCCAATGGTGTCCGGCTGATGCTATCGAAATGAAGCCCTGGGCGGGGAATAAAAAAGGCGTAAAGGCATATATTCTGGATAAGAAATGCTGGGGATGCGGTGAGTGCGCGGTAACCTGCCTTTTTGATGCTATAAGTGTTAATTGGCGAACTACGCCGGAGGCTGTACAGGAGAAAATGGCCGAGTATGCACTGGGAGCAGTGCAAGGCAAAGAGGATAAAATGATATATATATCTTTTGTGATGGATATTAGCCCGGAATGCGATTGTTACGGGCATAATGATTTACCGATTGTTCAGGATGTGGGCATTCTGGCTTCTTTAGATCCGGTAGCTCTGGATAAAGCCTGTGCGGATTTGGTAAACGCCTTGCCGGCTTTACCCGGTTCAATAATAGAAGGGATTAAACCGGGGGAAGATAAATTCCAGATGGTTCATCCGGGCATCAATGGCCTGGCCCAGTTGGAACATGCTGCTAAAATAGGGCTGGGTCAAATGGAGTATGAACTGCGGGAATTGTAGTTCAGGAGTGATTTTGTGAATAAAGTGATTATAGGAGTGGACATCGGCGGCAGCAAGATACTTAGCGGGATTATTACCGCTGATGGCCGCGTACTGGTTAAGAAAAAGCAGCCCACTCGACCCGAACGTTCAGCCGGAGATATTATGGATGGCATATGTGCTGCGATAAGAGAACTTATGCAAATAACTGGAACAACACCACAAGATATTCTGGGTATAGCAGTGGGAGCACCAGGACCGCTTGATCATATTACAGGTGTTATCAAGGATCCCCCCAACCTAAATTGGAGAGATCTGCCCCTCCGATACGAACTAAGCAAAAGATTAGGAAGACAACTATTGCTGGAAAACGACGCCAATATAGCTGCGCTGGGAGAATGGAAGTTTGGCAGCTCCAAGGTTAGTAATCATTTGTTATATATGACTGTAAGCACTGGGATTGGGGGCGGAATTATTATTGGGGGCGAATTGTACCGGGGCAGCGATGGCGGGGCAGGAGAGTTTGGCCGGATGATTATCCAAATGAGTGCAGATGATGGGGGGCCAGTGTACGGAGATATTGAAGGCCTTGCATCGGGTACAGCCCTCGCCCTTCAGGCCCAGCAACTAATAGAAACTGGTGGAGGGCAGGCCCTTTTGGAATTCTGTCCGACAGGTAAGCCCATAACAGCACGAGAAGTTGGCGATGCAGCCCGGAGGGGAATACCTGAAGCTATAGGGATTATTCACAGGGCGGGCCAATGCTTGGGTATAGCTGTTGCTAACCTGGTTAACGTTTTTAATCCCGATCGGTTTGTCCTGGGAGGAGGAACGGCTCTGGGTCTACAGGATCTTTGGTTTGAATCAATCCAGAAATATTTGGAAACCAGGGTATCTGCCTACCTGGAATCTGATCTTAAAATAGAATTTACGACTCTGGGTGAAGACATCGGTTTGCTGGGTTGCGCGGCGGCAGTCCTGCAAGAGGTAGAAAAAGGACGGAATATTAGGTAAATGATATGAGCCAGGAAAGGTGGAGAAGTAAACGATGACAGTAGAGAAAATGGCAGCCTATCTGTGGGATCTGCCGGAACAGTTTGCGACTATACTACAGCAGGGGGTTAATCTACCCGCACAATATCAGCGGGAATACCGTAATATAGTGGTTACAGGCCTGGGTGGTTCAGCAATTGGAGGGGACATACTGCGAACTTATGCCCTGTCTCAGGCCAGGATACCCGTGCTGGTCAACCGGGATTATGATCTGCCCGGATTTGTTGACAGCAACAGTCTGGTTCTGGTGGTCAGCTACTCAGGGAATACCGAGGAAACACTCAGTGCCTACCAGCAAGCCGGGCAAAGGGGAGCAGCCATTATAGCTGTTACCAGCGGCGGTAAACTTGCAGATATGGCTAATAATGATGGTGCAGCAGTGGTGCAGGTACCAGGGGGCTTATCGCCTCGTGCGGCCACTGGTTACTTGTTTGCACCCCTGGCTCTCATTCTGGCTGAAATAGGAATAATGCCAGGGGCAGCCAATGAGCTGGAAGAGACGATCAGGGTTTTGCAGGATGTTCGTAAGGATATTCATCCCGGGGTTGATGATAACGAAGCCCGAATGATTGCCAAGGAGTTGAAAGGCAACCTGCCGGTTATTTGGGGAACTACAGCCCATTCGGAGGTTGCTGCCCTGCGCTGGAAGACCCAAATCAATGAAAATGCCAAATGCCCAGTATTTTATAATGTATTTCCAGAATTAAATCATAATGAAATTGTAGGTTTTGAAGAACCCAACCATATTCTGGACCACCTGGTAGTAATAATGTTAAGGGATTCAGGGGATCATGAAAGAGTACAAAAACGGATCGAGATTAGCAAAGGTATTATTGCTGACAAGGTGAAAAAAGTCATAGAGGTGAAAACGAGGGGAGAATCTTTTCTGGCAAAATTTTATTCACTGGCCTATATCGGCGACTACACCAGCTTCTATCTGGCTCTGGAATACGGGATAAATCCTACCCCGGTGGATACCATTGATTACCTGAAATCAGAATTGGCCAGGTGATGGGAGAATAAAATGGGGTCCTTATGTCCGGGGAATATCTGATATAATGAATAAGAGCAGAAGATTACTTAAAACAGATAAGAAATCACTTGATAGTAACCGGGCAGCATATTGCGTTACAAGGTAAGGGGGAAGCACCGTGACTGAGGAAACTACAAATATGCAGATTCTAATCATTACCGGTTTATCAGGGGCAGGAAAGACCCAGACAGTCAACTGTCTCGAGGATTTGGATTACTACTGTGTTGACAACATGCCCCCTGCCTTATTAGGAAAGTTTATTGAACTGAGTCTGCAATCTGAAGGCAAGGTGGATAAAGTAGCGCTGGTCATTGACGTTCGGGGAGGGGATTTCTTCCATAACCTTTCGCAGTCCTTGCATGAGATGGAAGAAAATCATCTCGCTTATGAAATATTATTCCTGGAAGCGTCAGACGAGGTCCTGGTACGCCGATTTAAAGAATCCCGACGCAGGCACCCACTGGCCCCGAATGATCGTCTGCTGGATGCGATCCGTATGGAACGAAACATTTTGGAAGAACTGAGGGGAAGAGCCAATGTCATTCTGGATACATCCGATACTACTCCGCGGCAGTTGAAAGAAAAGCTAACCGAACTCTATAGCGAAAGTCTGACCGGTAGTTTTTCTATAAATGTGGTGTCGTTCGGTTATAAGATGGGTATACCCCTCGATTGTGATATTATGATGGACGTACGCTTTTTGCCCAATCCTTTCTATGATCCGCTTATGTCCAAGCAAACCGGGGAAGATGAAGAGGTGATTCGTTATGTAATGGAATCTCAAATCACCAAGTCCTTTTCCAGGAGATTCTTGAATTTACTAAAATTTTTAGTTCCTCACTACATCCAGGAAGGCAAAACCAATCTAGCCATATCTATTGGCTGCACTGGTGGTCAGCATCGTTCGGTGGTACTGGCCAACTATTTAGGCCAGCAGCTGCTTAAACAGGGCTATAATGTGATTGTTAGACATCGAGATGTAGCTAAGTATAAAAAGGAGGCCTAATGAGTTTCTCGAATGATGTTAGAAATGAACTGACTCGCATCATTCCGGAGAAGAGCTGTTGCCAGAAGGCAGAGCTAGCTGCTTTACTAATGTTGCGGGCCGATCTAAAAGAGAATAAAGATGGACAACCCTACCTGATTACCACGGTGGAGAATGCCACCCCGGCACGGAAGATTTATAGACTTTTGAAAAAGGCCTATGGCTTATCATCTTCAGTTCGAGTTCAGGAAAAAAAAAGATTTAGAAAATCGAGATTATATATAGTGGAAACGCCTTTAAATAGTCCTAAGGGTGATGAATTTGTACAGGATCTAGGGGCATCTGCCAAAGGCATTAACAGGCAGATCAACTGGGCACTAATCGGTAAGACCTGTTGTAAGAGGGCTTTTTTACGAGGGATATTTATCAGCCGAGGATTTATCAACCGCCCAGAAGGGAATTATCATCTAGAAATAGTTCTGAATGATTCCCGTCTGGTAAGCGATGTCGGGAAAATTATGCAAAAAATGGAAGTAGAGGCCCGCATTAGTGAACGTAAAAGCAGCCTCCTTCTCTATATTAAGGAAAGTGAGAAGATAGTTGACTTCCTGCGCATTGTTGAGGCAAGCAGAGCGCTCCTGGATTTCGAAAATGTGAGAATTATCAAATCGATGCGCAACCAGGTGAACCGCCAGGTAAATTGCGAAACTGCTAATCTGGCCAAGACCGTGGACGCCTCGGTCCGCCAGGTTGAAATGATTGAAAAACTAATCGGCAAGATAGGAATAAAGGGTATACCGGGCAATTTAAGGGAACTGGCTCTGATAAGAATCGACCATCCTGATAGTACTTTTAGAGAATTAGGGGTTATGCTTAATCCCCAGCTTACCAAGTCGGGAGTGGCATACCGTATGAAGAAGTTAGAAAGCTTTGCTGCAGCAGTATGTGACGAATAGAAAGAGCGAGGGACACGATGAGACTGACCAACGATATTTTTCTTGAACAACAACAGAAGCTGGTTATGACGCCAGAATTACGGCTGGCAATTGCAATCCTGCAAATGTCTACCATGGAACTGGAACAGTATACCCAGCGGGAGTTAGAAGAAAACCCCCTGCTCGAGGTAAAAGAAGCCGATGATAGCGGTCAAGAATTGTCTGAAAGAGAAAAGGAAACCGAAACTGAATCCGAATCAGTCAATGGCTCCGAAGAGTGGATGGAATATTTTAATGATCGAGATATAGGATTCACAAAAAGCCAAGGGGAAGCCAAGTCTTTTGACAACTTCTTAACCGAAAGGCCCAGTCTTTATGAACACCTCCAGTTCCAGCTGAATCTAGCCTGCAAAAACCAAGCTGATATAGTAGTAGGACAGTATATTATCGGTAACATCGATCCTCACGGATATCTTTGTGCAGAATTGGAGGAAGTTGCCGCCCAAACTGGAGCTGATTTAGACACAGTTAATAAAGTTCTGACTATCGTGCAATCTTTTCACCCCCATGGGGTTGGGGCCACTAACCTTAAAGATTGTCTGTTAATACAACTGCATTATTACGGAAAGCAAAATACCCTGGCGGAAGTTATCATAAGCAACCATCTCGATGATTTGGCTGCCGGCAAGGTGGTCAAGATAGCTCAGGTGCTGGGCACTACCGTGCAGCGGGTACAGGAAGCCTGCGACCTGATTCGCACTTTGGATCCCAAGCCAGGGTTGCAATACAGCCCCATGGATGAAGTTAAATATATAATACCTGATGCCATCGTCGAAAAGATCGAAGGGAAATATGTAGTAATCTTGAATGACAGTGCCTCACCCCGCCTGGTTGTCAATAAGCTTTATGAAAATATGATGCGCAAACAGGGCGTGTTTTCGCCTGAGGCCCGCAAATATCTGGAGGACAAAATGGGCTCGGCCATCTGGCTCATCCGCAGTATTGAGCAGCGCCGCCGGACGTTGGACAAGGTGATACGATGTATTGTTGACATCCAGGAGGATTTCTTTGATCGGGGCATAAAGTACTTAAAACCGCTTAATCTTAAGCAGGTGGCGGAAATAGTTGATGTACATGAATCAACTGTAAGCCGTGCCACTGCTAAAAAATATATTCAGACCCCGCAGGGACTGTTTGAACTTAAATATTTCTTTGGCAGCGGCGTGGAGGGACAGGATGGCGGTGACAGAGTCTCTGCCAAGAGCATTAAGAGAATGCTGGAGGAGATTATTGCCGATGAGAATACCAGTCACCCCCTGAGCGACCAAACCATTGCTGAAATCCTACAAGTTAAAGGGATTAAAATATCCCGACGCACAGTGGCCAAATACCGTCAGGAGATAGGGATACTGTCAACCACTGCCCGAAAAAGATATTAACTCAATTTTCGCAGTTGGAAAATATGGTATTAGTTATCGCAGCGGTGAGCGTAATGCTTTATCCCGCCGTCACTCACTATTAATGTTGTTGCTTGGACCAAGCATTACGCTCACCTCGGTTAAACGCGAAAATTGAGATATTGAGATATTAATAAAGCAATTAATACATCACATATACTTTATTGTGCTATAATAATTAATGAATAAGATTAGTTTCAAGGCTTTTCTTATGGTCATTGGGACAAAAATGTCCCTGCGATAATTATAAGACCCGAGGGTGGTATATGAATAAACTATTTGCGGCAGTGGAACGTTTTGCTCCTGAGGTAACGGAGCTTATGAGCAACAGATATAATATTTTGCGGCAGGTTCTTTATAACCAGCCTATCGGCCGGCGCCAGCTGGGAAAAAATGTGCAGTGCAGCGAAAGAATGGTCCGCACTGAAGTTGATATCCTCAAAGCCCGAGGAGCCTTACAGACAACTGCAGCCGGGATTTATCTGACCGCTTATGGAGAGGCAATGCTGAGGGATATTGATGAATATGTTCCCTGGCTTTTCAATATTCAGACCCTGAGTGAAAAGCTTAAAGAACATTTTAACCTGGAGGAAGTTATAATCGTTCCCGGAAACTCTTACCAGAACGATTTTACGAAAAAGGACCTGGGTCGAGCGGGGGCTGAATTCCTGCTTAAAAGGCTATATTCCCCATGTATTTTGGCAGTCACGGGAGGAACTACCCTGGCGCAGGTGGCTGATTCTATGCGGGAGGGAGTAAACCTGAGTCAGGTTTGCGTTGTGCCAGCCCGAGGCGGGCTGGGGGAAAATGTGGATTTGCAAGCCGGCAGCATAGCAGCCAAGATAGCCCGCCGCATCGGAGGACAATACCGACTCTTACACATTCCTGATAATCTCGAAGAAAGTACCGCTGCGGCACTAAAAAAAGACGTCCATATCAGTCAGGTTATAAAAACTATTAAATCAGCTAACATTTTGATGCATGGGATTGGATCAGCCCTTGATATGGCTAAAAGGCGGGATTTGCCTCCGGCAGAATTAGAATATTTACAAAATAATGAGGCCATGGGTGAAGCACTTCGATATTATTATGATCGACGGGGCAGAATAATATTTGAGATTCCCGGCATTGGGCTGGAAGGCAAAGATCTCAGTAACATCCAGTTGGTAGTAGCGGTGGCCGGGGGAAGCAATAAGGCTCAGGCCATTAAGGCAGTTTTGAAAAATGGACAGGAAAAGGTGCTGATAACCGATGAAGGCGCAGCCCAACAAATAATATTTGGGAAGGATGATGTTTAATGGCAATCAAATTTGCGATCAACGGTTTTGGACGCATAGGGCGTCTAGTAGCCAGAGCGGCCATGCAAAGAGATGATCTGGAGCTCGTGGCCGTAAACGATCTCGGAGATCCTAAGGGAGGGGCGCATTTATTTAAATATGATTCCGTACACGGCCAATTCCCGGGTGATGTGACGGTAACAGGGGACAGTATCACTGCCGCTGGTAAAAGTTTTAAATACCTGTCAGAAAAAGACCCTCAAAAGCTGCCCTGGAAAGACATGGGGGTAGATATAGTCGTGGAAGGAACCGGAAAGTTTAGAAGCCGGGATAAAGCGGCCCAGCATCTGCAAGCCGGGGCTGCCAAGGTTATCATAACCGCACCCGGCAAAAATTCTGATCTGACCGTAGTTATGGGAGTTAATAATGATCAATATGACCCGGCTAAACACCATATCCTATCTAATGCCTCCTGTACCACGAACTGCCTGGCTCCGGTGGCTAAAGTATTGTTGCAGGAGTTTGGGATTGTTAAAGGAATGATGAATACTATTCATTCTTATACCAATGATCAACGGGTTTTAGACCTGGAGCATGACGACCTTAGACGGGCCCGAGCCGCAGCGCTGTCAATGATCCCTACCACAACCGGGGCCGCCAGCGCCGTAGGATTAGTTATCCCTGAGTTAGTTGGAAAATTGGATGGTCTGTCCATAAGGGTGCCTACCCCCAATGTGTCCCTCTTGGACTTGACCGTGGAATTGGAAAGAGGCGCGTCGGTGGAAGCCATCAATGCCGCTTATAAAAAAGCTAGTGAAACCTATTTGCAGGGAATTCTTAAATATACGGAAATACCTCTGGTATCCCATGATTATAATGATGAGGAAAATTCAGCGGTGGTTGATGGACTCTTGACCATGACCATGGGGGACAGGATGGCCAAGGTTATAGCCTGGTATGACAATGAATGGGGCTATTCTCTCAGAGTTTTGGATCTAGCCGCTTATATAGCCGCTCAGGGATTCTAAGGATAGATTGTCTTTCTGACTAACCTTCAAACTACAATTATTATGTTGCTTAAGCCCATGATTAAGGTGGCCGGGTGAATTTAAAAACTTTAGCGAAGACCGGAGGAGGACAAGAATTGAAAAGTATCAGAGATGTTGATTTGAAGGATAAGCGGGTTTTGATGCGGGTGGATTTCAATGTGCCCATGGATGATAATGGCAGTATCATAGATGATACGCGTATTGTAGCCGCTATTCCCACCATTGAATATGTACTGGGGCAGGGGGCCCGGCTTATTCTGATGAGCCATCTGGGGCGGCCCAAAGCAAAACCGAACCCCAAATACAGCCTGAAGGAGGTTGCTCTCCATTTAGGCCGACTCCTCAATAAGAATGTGCTAATGGCAGAAGACTGTATAGGTCCGGTAGTGCAGAAGATGGCGGGGCAATTGTCTCCCGGAGAAGTTATGATGCTGGAAAATGTTCGGTTTCACCCCGGGGAGGAAAAAAATGATCCTGAATTCTCCAAGCAACTGGCTGGCTTAGGTGATATTTTTGTAAATGATGCCTTTGGAACCGCCCACCGTGCCCATTCGTCCACAGCTGGGGTAGCCGCTTATTTACCTGCCTATGCTGGATTTTTGCTGGAAACCGAGGTGAATATGTTAAGAAAAGTGTTGGATCACCCGCAGTCACCACGCATGGCAATACTGGGCGGAGCCAAGGTAAAGGATAAATTAGGGCTAATCAGAAACCTGCTTAATAAATTGGATGTATTATTGGTGGCAGGCGGAATTGGAAGTACATTTCTGGCCGCCCGGGGAATCAAAGTAGGGAAATCATTATGCGAAGAAGACCTGCTGCAGGAGTGCCGTAACCTGTTAGACCTGGCTGATAGAAAAGGCAAACATATACTCATGCCGGTTGATGCGGTGATAGCGCCTGAACTTTCCCCGGATGCTCATGGGCAGGTAGCAGATGCAGACGCCATACCTGATGACATGATGATCGTAGACATCGGGCCCAAGACGATCAAGGGATTTGCCATGGCAATTTCCAAAGCTCATACTATAATCTGGAATGGCCCGGTGGGAGTATATGAATATCCTCAATTTGCAGCTGGAACAGAGGCAATAGCCCATGCTATCGCTGCTTCCCAGGCTGTAAGTGTGATTGGGGGAGGAGATTCTGCCGCTGCTATTCATAAACTGGGATTAGAAAAAGAAATAACCCATATTTCTACCGGCGGAGGAGCAACTCTGGAATTTTTGGAAGGAATAGAATTACCGGGAGTAAAATCCTGCGAGTAATGGGAGTGTGGTCAAAATTAGGAAAACACTGATCGCCGCCAACTGGAAGATGCATAAAACGGTTGGTGAGGCTGCGAATTTTGTGAAGGACTTTCTGCCTCAGGTCGTGGGAGTGGCAGAGGTTGATATGGTAATATGCCCGCCGTTTACCTGTTTGCCATATCTGAGTGCAGGGTTAAAGGACAGCTGTGTTCAACTGGGCGCACAGAATGTTTTCTGGGCAAGACAGGGTGCCTATACAGGAGAAATATCAACCGCCATGCTGCAGGATTTAGGCTGTAGCTATATCATTGTCGGCCATTCAGAACGCCGCCATATAATCGGGGAAAACGATCTTATAATAAACCGGAAACTCAAAGCTATCAGCGAAGCAGGAATGGTACCAATTTTATGTGTGGGGGAGACCCTGCCGGAGCGGGAGCAGAATCAGGCCCGGGAAGTGGTACGCCTACAGTTGGAGCGAGGTCTTAAGGATGTTGCGGCCCCTGAATTGGTAGTCGCTTATGAACCTGTCTGGGCAATAGGCACCGGCATAAATGCCAACCCGGCTGATGCTCAGGAGATGACTGGATTTATTCGAGAATATCTGGCCATACTATATGACAAAACTTGGGCCGAGGGTATCCGTATCCTGTATGGCGGTAGTGTCAAACCTGAAAATATAGCTCAGTTTGTCGCCCAGCCGGACGTGGATGGAGCTCTGGTGGGGGGCGCAAGTCTTGATGCTCATGATTTTGCCCGGATAGTGAGGTTGAATTCAAATGCCTAAAAAACCATTGGTGTTGATGATACTGGATGGCTGGGGATGCCGCCAGGCATGCCCAGATAATGCTATAACCCGGGCCAATCCAAGCCATTTCTATTCTCTCCAGAATAAATATCCTCACACCTGGTTGGAATGCTCAGGTAATGAAGTAGGCTTGCCCCAGGGCCAGATGGGCAACTCAGAAGTTGGCCATCTGAACATAGGTGCAGGTCGGATTGTATACCAAGAAATTACCCGTATTAGCAAGGCTGTAGAGGATGGGTCTTTTTTCAACAACCAGGAGTTTTTAAGAGCGATTGATTTCGCGCGTGAACATCACGGCAGTGTACACCTGATGGGTTTGCTTTCGGATGGTGGAGTACATAGCGAATTGAGCCATCTTTATGCATTATTGAAATTATGCAAGGATTGCCAGGCCGAGAAAGTATTTGTGCATGGTTTTCTGGATGGCAGGGATGTAGCGCCGAAGAGCGCCATGGATTATATAAATGCCCTGGAAGTGAAAATGAAAGAGATTGGGATTGGAGAAATTGCCACCCTGGGCGGTCGTTTTTACGGAATGGATCGTGATAACCGCTGGGAGCGTATAGAAAAAGCCTATAATGCTATAGTGATGGGCGAGGGACCCAAGGCAGCTTCGGCTCAGGCCGCCATTACTGCCAGCTACGAAGCCAGAGTAACTGACGAATTTATGGAACCGGTGGTTCTGGTGGATACCAGCGGAAAGGCTATTGCTACAATTGAAGATGGGGATAGCGTAATATTTTTTAACTTTCGAGCCGATCGTGCCCGCCAGATAAGTCATGCTCTGCTTGATAAGCAAATGACCAATTTTAATCGCCGGCGTCTGCCTGTGATCCATTTTGTCTGCATGACCCAATATGATATCGATCTGTCTGCACCGGCAGCCTTTATGCCCCAAAACCTGAACAATACCCTGGGGGAAGTCTTATCTTATAAGGATATTAAGCAGTTGCGTATTGCCGAGACTGAAAAGTATGCGCATTTGACCTTCTTTTTCAATGGGGGAGTTGAGGAGGCTGATCAAGGTGAAGAGAGAATACTGATTCCATCGCCTAAAGTCGCGACTTACAACCTGCAGCCCGAAATGAGCGCCCGGAAGATAACGGAACGTACGCTGGCGGAGATTAACCGCGACTATTATGATGTTATCATTATGAATTATGCCAACGCAGATATGGTAGGGCATACCGGAGTATTAGAGGCGACCATTGAATCCATAAAGGTATTGGATGAATGCTTGGCCCGGGTGGTGGAACTGGTATTGCAAAAAGAAGGGGTAGTTATGATAACCGCCGACCATGGCAATGCGGAAATGATGGTTTCTGAAACTGGCGGGCCTTTTACTGCGCATACCACCAGCAAAGTGCCTTTTATTCTGGTGTCTGAACAATATAAAGATCAGCAGCTGAGGGAAAATGGGTCATTAAGGGACATTGCCCCCACCGTGTTAAGCTTGCTCAGAATTGATATTCCGCTCGAGATGACCGGAAATTCGTTAATAATGAAATAGGAAAGACTTCATACCGCCATCGGTCATTTTTCTGATCCTAGTTGATTGTTTGTTAAGAAAGATCTCGTGGCGAGAAAGAGGTTTATTACTACGATCTTGAGAAATAAACGTGAATTAAAAAGCTAAGAAAGGAGATAGGTTAATGAGTACCATTGTTGATGTATTTGCACGTGAGGTTCTAGATTCCCGGGGGAATCCTACCGTAGAAGTGGAGGTAATTCTGGAAGATGGCACGATGGGGATCGCTATTGTTCCCTCGGGGGCATCCACCGGAGCCTATGAGGCGGTGGAGTTAAGAGACGGCGATTCTGGTCGTTATGGGGGGAAGGGTGTTCTCCAGGCGGTTAAAAACGTCAACGAGATCATCGCTCCGGAAATCATCGGCATGGAAGCTGTCCGCCAGATCGATATTGATACACTGATGATCGACCTGGATGGTACACCTAATAAAGGCAAGCTGGGAGCCAATGCGATTCTCGGAGTATCTCTGGCCACGGCGCGGGCAGCAGCAGCTTATCTGGATATGCCCCTCTACCAGTATATCGGCGGGGTCAATGCCAAAGAGATACCGGTACCGATGATGAACATTTTAAATGGCGGTAAACATGCTGATAATAACGTAGATATTCAGGAATTCATGGTAGTTCCTTGTGGTGCGCCCAGCTTCGCGGAAGGTTTGCGCATGGGGGTAGAGGTCTATCATGCTCTGAAGAAGGTACTGGCCGCCAAAGGTTTGGCTACATCGGTTGGTGATGAGGGCGGGTTTGCCCCCAATCTGCCCTCAAATGAAGCTGCCCTGGATGTTATCATGGAAGCTATCGAAAAAGCCGGTTATGAGGCTGGCAAGGACATATATCTGGCTGTTGACGTGGCGGCCACTGAGCTGCTCAAGGATGGTAAATACCACCTGGCCAGCAACAATATGATTCTGAGTTCGGATGAAATGGTTGATTTTTATGCCGACCTGGCCAACAAATATCCTTTAATATCAATCGAAGATGGCCTGGGTGAAGATGATTGGGAAGGCTGGAAAACGCTTACCGACCGCCTGGGATCTACGGTTCAACTTATAGGGGACGATTTATTTGTAACCAACACGGAAAGACTGGCCCGGGGAATTGAAGCAGGAGTTTGCAACAGCATTCTCATTAAGCTCAATCAGATCGGGACCCTTACGGAGACTCTGGATACTATCGAGATGGCCAAAAGAAAAGGATATACCTGCGTAATATCGCATCGTTCGGGAGAAACCGAAGATTCCACCATGGCTGATATTGCGGTGGCAGTAAATGCAGGGCAAATTAAGACCGGGGCGCCGGCTCGGACTGACCGCATCGCCAAATACAACCGTTTGCTGCGCATTGAGGAAGAACTGGATGTGTTTGCTATTTACGGAGGCAGAGGTGTTTTTTATAGCTTGGGCAAATAAGGCGAATAGGTATTTATCTTGAAACTTCGGACAATATTATGTTAGAATATAATGCGGCTTTAGGGAAGATGGATTGAAAGGAGGTAAAAAGGTGGTTAAAACAATATTCCTTGTACTGCAGATTATTACTGCCCTGGGACTGATATTTACCGTGCTTATGCAGGAAGGCAAGAGTGCCGGTTTATCAGGTAGTATAGCCGGAGGAGCAGATATGATCTTCGGTAAGAAGAAAGGTGTAGATGAACTGTTCGCTAAGATAACAGCTTATCTGGCCGCCTTCTTTTTAATATTCACACTGGTTCTGTCATTGCTGAAGTGATAGCGAGGAAGTCAGGCTAATCGAAGGTCGCCTTTCAATTATCTGTATTTGCCATAGACATGTTGATGGTGAGCCATTTAGATTCTTATTAACCCGGAAGTTTTACCGGTTTAGCCGCTGAGCTACATAATAAGAAAAAAATCTGACCAACAGTTTGAAGGTAATAGTATGAAGGCTATGAAGATAGCATTCATACTATTATGATACTAGGGACTCATGGTTAGAGGCCCAAAAACACTATAAGGATGTGATCTGCTAAATGGAGTTTCTATTGAACAATAAAGTGGCGAAGTCAATGCTGGGTTTCATACTGGCCTTGGCTGTGGTGCTTTTTAATCCTACCCTGGCGGTAGCCGGGGAGGCTAATCTGGTTATCCCGGAACTAAGCGCAGCGCAAAACAACTTGCTCCTCATGGGCATTGGCGTATGTGTATTAGGTATGCTGTTTGGTTTATATCAGTTCACCAAGGTGAAAAAACTGGTTGCTCATCAGACCATGCTTGATGTAGCCGAAACTATTTACGAAACCTGTAAGACTTACCTGATTCAACAGGGTAAATTTATTGCTATATTATTTGCCTTAATTGGTGCGTGTATAGCTTTTTATTTTGGCTTCCTGTCGAAGATGGGCGCAGGTTCGGTGTTATTTATTCTGATGTGGACCGTAATCGGTATTTTAGGTTCCTACTGTGTGGCCTGGTATGGCATCCGCATGAACACTCTGGCTAACAGCCGTGTAGCCTTTACCTCCTTGGAAAGAAAACCCCTCAAGCTTTTAAACATTGCCCTGGATGCAGGCATGAGCATCGGCGTGCTTTTAGTTTGTGTTGAACTAATCATGATGTTGATTATATTACTATTTGTTCCCCGTGAACTGGCTGGAGCCAGCTTTATAGGCTTTGCCATCGGTGAATCTCTGGGAGCCAGTGTACTGCGTATAGCCGGTGGTATATTCACCAAAATCGCGGATATTGGTGCCGACCTGATGAAAATCGTCTTTGGCATCAAGGAAGATGATCCCAGAAACCCTGGTGTTATTGCTGACTGTACCGGTGATAACGCAGGTGACAGCGTAGGCCCCACCGCAGATGGTTTCGAGACCTATGGTGTTACTGGGGTAGCGATGGTTACCTTCATCGTATTAGCAGTAGCCCCGGCCCTGCAAACCACGCTGCTTACCTGGATATTTGCTATTCGTGTCCTGATGGTTATCAGCTCGGTCGTTTCCTTCTATATCAATAAAGTTTACAGCCAGGCTAAATATGGCAGTAAAGACGATTTCGACTTCGAAGCACCCCTTACCAGTCTGGTTTGGATTACCTCGATAGTATCCATTGGGGCAACCTTTGCCCTAACCTACTATATTGTAGGACCGGGTTCAAGCATTGAGACTGTTCTGACTCCGCTCTGGACGACGCTGGCCATTATAATGAGTTTTGGTACTCTGGCCGCAGCTTTGATCCCGGAAGCTGTCAAAGTATTTACCAGCCCCAGTTCATTGCATGTAGCGGAAGTTGTCAAAGCCTCGAGAGAAGGCGGACCTTCACTAAACATCCTGTCCGGGCTGGTCGCAGGAAACTTCAGTGCCTTCTGGATTGGAATGATATTTGTAGTCATCATGTTTGGCGGCTATTGGGCCAGTTTGCCTCTTACGGTTGATATCATGGGCTACCATTCCGTCTTTGCCTTTGGTCTGATAGCATTCGGAATGCTGGGCATGGGCCCGGTTACCATTGCGGTTGACAGCTATGGTCCGGTTACTGATAATGCTCAATCCATTTATGAACTATCCCTGATTGAAGAAGTAAAAGATATCGACAAAAAGATCGAAAAGGAATTCGGTTTCAAACCAGATTTTGAAAAGGGCAAATACTATCTGGAAGCCAACGATGGCGCCGGCAACACCTTTAAGGCTACTGCCAAGCCGGTATTAATTGGTACCGCCGTGGTAGGTGCTACCACCATGATCTTCTCACTGATTCTGGTTATTGAGAATGTTTTGGGGGTTGATCCGGCCACGATCCTTACCTTACTCAATCCCTATACTATATTAGGATTGTTGTGCGGCGGTTCAGTTATCTACTGGTTTACCGGGGCTTCAACCCAGGCCGTAACCACTGGAGCCTATCGGGCAGTAGAGTATATTAAAAACAATATTAATCTGGAAGAAGCAGCTAACGTGAAAGCCAACACTGAGAAATCTAAAGAGGTAGTAAAGATCTGTACCCAATATGCCCAATCAGGTATGTTCAATATCTTTATCGCTCTATTCTCCTTTGCAATGGCCTTTGCTTGCCTGGCTGCTCCCCAGGGTGGTAATGCCGAACGAGTATCGTTCTTTGTAGCTTACCTGATCTCCATAGCCGTCTTCGGTTTGTTCCAGGCGGTATTTATGGCCAATGCCGGCGGATGCTGGGATAATGCTAAAAAAGTGGTTGAAGTGGACCTGCAGGAAAAAGGTACTCCATTACACGAAGCTACCGTGGTTGGTGATACCGTAGGCGATCCTTTCAAAGATACCTCTTCGGTAGCTTTAAACCCGATCATCAAATTTACAACCCTGTTTGGATTGCTGGCGATGGAAATTGCCATATCTGAAGCATTCAGAGACGTGGCCCCCTATGTAGGCGGAGCTTTCCTGCTGGTGGCCCTCATCTTTGTATGGCGCACATTCTACGGAATGAGAATCCCCACGGGCGACTAGGTGACTGTTACGCAAGGATTACAATTTGCGTCCTGCGGGCAGGTGCGTTAATTAAGCGAGTTAAAATTGAAATGACCTCACAACATCTACGGTTGCGGGGTCATTTTTTGGTGCATGGAGCCAGGGCTAATCAGCTTATTTGCAGCATATCATAGGATTCGTTAATTCACATGTACTGCCGGGTTAGTTGCTTCTTCCTACTCGATTGGAGGAAGAAGCTGCTTTAAAAAGCAAGAGAGTTGGTCTGATTTGTTTAGGCCGTCATATAGTGACAGGTCTATAGGAATAATACCCATGTTTTCTAGAAGTACCGCCGTGATTTGGTCAGGCTTAAAAAGCAAGATATAGGAATTGGGACATCCGCGCACATCAATGCCGTGCATCATTTTGCGCAGTTTGAACCATAAATAACGAATATTGAAATCTGAAAAGCTATAGCCCATAAACAAGAGGCTTTTGCCCAGGCTGTCAGAACGAAGTTTGATGTCTATGGGAGTAACAAACTCCAGCCTTTCATAATAATCCGACTCGGTAAGAACTATGGACTCATCAAGCTCCAGGGAGCCATGAAATTTTACAATCTGGACATTACCACCGCCGGTAGTCTTTATAATATCGGCAGTGCTTACGACTGTCTGGTAAGGAATAGCAAGGTAGTCAAAGCTGCGTTCTATTAAACGATCATAATTGGTGGTGTAGATAATAGGAACCCCCAGCCGGGCTAACAATAGATGCGGTGTGGATTGGGAAACATCTACGGCATCATCATTTAAAATGATGCGGAGCTGCTGCAGCACTCTACTAATAGAGCCGCCATGAACAATTTTCAGGTATTCTGCCAAACGCAACAGTTCGACATCTTCACCTGATGACTGATAATCAGCCAGCTGAAAGTTATGCAGGAGTTGGTTGGTAAGGATCCGGGCAGATGGAAAGTCACAGTTCTCAGAGAAGCCCGCTCCCAGAAAAGGTATTAACCTATTTTCTTCTAATAGATGCACAAGATCAGAAATGATTGCGGACATAGCGCCCTCCATGATGATTATAAGGATAGCATGTGCAGCTAAACAGGATTGCATACAGAATGAGTCAAGGAGGGGACGGTTCGAGACCACTGAGAAAGTACTCTTTTGCGTGTCATTATGAGCGATAGCGAAGAATCTCGTTAGCTAAAGGCCCAATATTACGGACTTCCCAAAGAGATCCTTCGCCGTCTGCAGCTCCTCAGGATGACATTTATGATACTTTTTCAGTGGTCTCGGACGGTTCCTTTGACCCAAATCTTATTCCGGATTGAGAAAAGTGAGTCATTCCCGTGGCTCACATGGGGACGGAGCGACCCGGCCAGGTCGTGACATATGGCAATCGTCTTGTTTTAAACTGGTATTTATACCAGTTACGAACCATTTATGATATGCTCTATATTAGAATAAATGTTAAGGATGTTGGATAATGACTAAGAAAAAAATTTTAGGCATTCTCTCCCTAGGCTTGTTAATCTTTGCATTTATGCTAGGTCCAACAACGCCGGGCGGATATTGTTTAGGCGATAATATTTTAAGATTTTTCGGATTCAAGGCATGGTCGTTGGAATCTGCTCAACATAGAACCAATGGATTTCATTATACATTTTTGTTTACAGTCGGATTTGCTATTTTGGGATATGCGGGAACAAAACATTACCTAAAAGAAGCATACCCCAGGTTGGTCAAACGGTTGTCTTCAATAGTACTAGTCTTGTTATTGACTTCATCCCAGCTGTTCATGTGGGGATATGGCTTGGCGCTATCATTTTCCCAAGGTATCAATGCAGTCGAATATTTACCTGCCAAGAGCAACTGCCAGTATGAATTTAATCCAGCCACTGGCCTGACTACTTGCTCCTACCAAATCACCCTGAAGAATTATGCTAATAATGAAGTGAAATTCAACCTGAAAGTACAGAAGCCATCTCGTGATGATGATATTATGTCAGATGTTGCGGACCAAAATCTTGAAGGTCACAAGATTATTAAAGAGTTTACTTTACTGCCCAAAGAACAAAATGTCTTTAGATTTGTTATCGAAGATAAGACCCCTTACCTCCTTTTCGGATCTGGCAGTATAAGTAGACCTAATATTACTATTTACAATCAAGAGAGCAGTAAGGAATTCATGGGGCGTTAGGCTTCCGGGTAATTAACCGTCTTAACGTATTATCTTGGGCCTGAATAATAGCAAAGAGTATTAGGAAGGAGATAAAAGGGATAACCATGAATAAAAAAACATTGCCAACCATAAACAGACCTAAGGTGTATAATTGGCAAGCAGATACTTGCCGCAGGGCAGTGAGATTACTCCTGTTCTTACTAACGGCGGGCTTTTTTCTAAGCGCTATGATATCACCTGCCCTGGCCGCCAGCAATTCGACCCAGGTAAACATCCCCGACCCTAATCTGGAAAAGGCGGTACGCCAGCAATTGGGTAAGCAAAGCGGAGTTTTAACTGCTGCCGAACTTACTCAGCTGCGGGAACTACGGGTCAATAATGCTGGTATAGAAAATCTGCAAGGTTTGGAATATGCCTGCAACCTGGAAGTGCTAGTCCTGAATACCCATCTAATGACCAACCAAGAAGGCCAATGGGTTAGAAATACGGTCAGCAACCTTACACCTCTGAGTGGACTGACCAGTCTTAAAATCCTGGAATTAAGCCGCAACCAGGTGCAAGATATTTCACCTCTGGCCGGTTTGCTTAAACTAGAGGAATTAGATCTCAGCGATAATAAGATCAGAGATATTTCCGCCCTGCACAGTCTCCAGCATCTGAAACAGCTTAAGCTGGGCGAGAACCGCCAGATAAATGATATTAGTGCTTTAAGCGGGCTGAATAATTTGGAAGAGCTTGACCTGGGGGGCAACACTATACGCGACCTTTCAGGCTTTAAAGACCTCCCCCGTCTCAAACACCTGCGTCTTTATTTCAATAATATCCGTGATATTGCCCCGCTGGGCGAGATAAAGAGCCTGCAGGAGCTCTACCTGAATGGGAATATGATAAAAGACCTTACCGGCCTGGAAAAGCTTAATAATCTTAAATGGTTAGTACTACATAGAACTTTTTGGTGCTTGACATTTGCAATTTAACCTGATACCCTGTA
>ENA-UOOH01001050-UOOH01001050.1-fermentation-metagenome-genome-assembly--contig:-NODE-1050-length-28407-cov-6.994850_pt1 | contig 28407 bp, 26 predicted proteins | sample MGYA00245778_ERZ724025 | MGnify/ENA primary metagenome ERZ724025 (study PRJEB28704, sample SAMN03018313) | fermentation metagenome | biome: anthropogenic terrestrial biome; feature: soil; material... | reverse complement strand
TGTTCACGATTGAGGCCGAAGTCGGGTCGCCACGGGCGTGCAGGCCGCCTGCGCCAACGGTGTGCCGCGGCGCGCGGCGTGTAGCTGGGGTTGCTCTGTGGCAGCAACTTGCTGAGAATCGGGGCCGGCGGCGCGCAGCGTGAACCTGAGTCATTTTGCCCAGCCTTGACGCGAACCCTGGGCAGAATGACTCAGGCGGTTAACATAATGTTCACGATTGAGGCCGAAGTCGGGTCGCCACGGGCGTGCAGGCCGCCTGCGCCGATGGTGTGCCGCGGCACACGGTGCGTCACGGGCCTGCGCCCACGGTGCGTCACGGGCCTGCGCGCACGGCGCGAACCCTACACTACGAGTCTCTTGGCGTCGACGCGCGGGCATTCCTAGTCGATTGGCCGCAGGCGTTGGCAGAGCCCCTGAGCTTCATGAGAAGAGCGGTCTTGGTCTTGTCGAACTGCCGCGCGAACAGCTCGGACCTTCGACCGACCGTCCCCGCGAAGATCAAGTCCACCACTGCCAGCTGTGCCGTTCGCGAAGCCATCGCGCCTCCCTGGAACAGGGACTCATCCGCTTTTGTGCATATGACGATGTCCGCAGCGTCGCATATGGGCATGTCGCGGAAATTCGTGATTGCCACTGTGGTTGCCCCGGCGTTCCTGGCGATGCTCAGTGCTTCCACCGTATCGCGGGTCGAACCCGAGTAAGATATCCCGACTGCCACGTCCTGATCGCTCAGGACCGCGGCTGATACGGCTTGCAGATAGGCGTTGGAGTTGAACCCAGCCGACAGGCCTATGCGCATGAACTTGATGTAGGCGTCCATCGCCACAACGTTGGAGGGGCCTGCCCCGTAGAAGTCCACCCTTCTTGCACGCGCCAATGCCTCAATGGCGCGACTGACCGCTTCGTAGTCCAGTGAGCTCAAAGTGGCCTCCAGCGCCCTGATGTTGTTGGAAAACACGCCGTTCGCCAGCTCCCTGACCTCTCGAGCGGTCCCCAACTCCGGAGCGGCAAGCTCGGGCACAAAAGCCCCCAGTTCCTGGGCTATGGCTATGCGGAATTCCTTGTATCCATCCAGGCCGAGACTCTTGCAGAACCTGACTACGGTGGATTCGGAGACTCCACACTGGCGCGCCAAATCGGTTATGGTAGACTGAACGACCTTCCTGGGATGTTCCAGCACGCACAGAGCCACCCGCTGTTCGCTTGGAGGCAGCGTAGCCAGAACGCCCTGAACTCGCAGGAGACAGGCCCCTTCAACCTTGCCCACGCATCAACCCTTCCTTCCGAAGAAACTATCCGCCTGCTCAGCGCTCCATCCATCGTGGACTATGCCGCGCAGAGCCTCTATCATTCTGGTCGGGTCGGGCTGGCCCCACACATTACGCCCCATGGCGATGCCCGCCGCGCCCGCCTTGATCGACGCCTCGACCATCTGGAAGGTCTCGATCGGCGCGTCTGCCTTCTCGCCGCCCAACACCACCACCGGCACGGGGCATCCAGCCACCACTTCGGCACAGCCCTCCTCAGTGCCAGGATAGAAGGTCTTGACTATGTCGGTACCGTATTCGGCAGCCGCCCGCGCGCCCAGCTTGACGGCGGCGAGATTCGAAGGCTTGTCTACGTTCTTGCCGGCTGGCCACACTTCTGTCATCAACGGCATGCCCCAGGTGTAGCAGTCGTCCGCGACGAGCGAGGCCTGCCGTGTGAACTCGCTTTCCCGTTCATGGCCGAACTTGACTGTCACAGCCACACCGGTGGCGCCAAGTTTGAGCGAGTGCGCGACTGAGCTGATCATGGCCTCCTCGAACTTGCCGCCCAGCACGGTGAAGCCTCCCGTAATGCGTATGATCAGGCCCACCCCCGAGTCCAGCGCCTCCCAGCCCCGCTCCACCATGCCGCGGGTGGTCAGAATCGCATCCGGCCTGCCGCGAACCACGCGCCTAAACGCGTCGAGCGGGTTTTCGAGGCCTTGCGCCGGCCCAATGATCTGCCCATGGTCCATGGCCACGATGACAGTGCGTCCGGTTTTCGGATTCATGAGCGACTTCATTCTGACATGCTTACCTATCATGACTATCACGCCTTCCGCTTGTCGGTTTGTCAGTGATCCAGCGAGAGCACAACGCGCATCGTGTTCTGCGACGGCGTCTCCAGCATCGCCTGCTCGACCTGATCGAGGGGCACTACTTTGGACACCATGGGCTTCACATCCACGATCCCTCGCGATATGGCGCGGACCGCGATGTGGAAATCCAGGGGCGTGCGGCTCTCCGACCCCATGACCTGCAACTCTGAGTAGTGTATCTTATTGGGATCCGTATTCAGCATGGCGCCCTTGGCAAACGCGCCGAACAGCACTATCCTGGAGGCGCTTCCTGCGAGCGCGAGAGCCGACAGAGCGGCCTCAGCCACAGGGGCAGTGACGATTACGATATCAGGAGCAGCCCCGAAACCATCGACTACAGCCGGCTTGAGCTCCTCGTCGGGGCCGGATGCCACTGCATACCTCGCGCCAAGCGACAACGCCGTCTCCCTGCGGACGGGGTCCGGGTCGACAACGCCCACCTCAAGGCCCATGGCCGCCCCCACGATGACATGGAGCATCCCCATAGGGCCCACCCCGTACACCAGCATCGTTTCGGCGAAGCGCGCGCCCGCCTTGTTCAATGAATGGATGACGCACGAGGTCGGCTCGGCCAGCGCCGCCTCCTCAAAGCTGACTGATTCGCCGATCTCGAATACCTGCTCGCTCGGGACGGCAACGTATTGCCCGAACCCGCCTAGCAGGTTCATCTTGCCCCTGTACATGTACTTGCACAGATTGCCCCTGCCGCTGCGGCAGAACTCACACTCGCCGCACCTGTTCAGCAAGTCCAGCGACACGCGGGTTCCTGGCGCGAGCGGTCGCCGCACCGCATCTCCCGCCTGCACCACCACGCCTGCCGCTTCGTGCCCCGGCACTATCGGATAGCCGATGCTCTTCTCGCCCGTGAAAAGCCGCCTCTCGAAACTGCAGATCCCGCAGGCCTTCACATTGACGAGTACCTCATTGGGCCTCGCAGACGGTATCTCCCTATCCTGGATCTCTATCTTGCGCGGCCCGACCAAGACCGCAGCCTTCATTGTCGACATCCCAGAACTCCTCCCTCCATGCCATCCATGCCATGCCCGGCGGGGCTACGCCAGCCTGGAGCTTTCAAGCAAACAGGCCGGCTAGCTTGTGTCGCTCCTCCGCCAGAGCCTCTTCATCACCTGGTATATAGGTCTCAAGCGAGTATACGCCCGCGAACTGCTGTCCTTCGAGAGCGCGCGCTATCTGCGGCAAGTCCAGCGTCCCCCGGCCTATCCGGAGATGGAGGGCTTTGTCGGTGGCATCGCTCACGTGCACGTGAGCGATCCTCGGGCCGAGCTTCTCTATGAACCGCAGTATCGCCTGGGTGTCGCGCATGTGCGCGGTATCCAGCGTGATCTTGAGGTCCGGCGCGCCACAATCGTCGATGACTCTGAGCATGTCGGGGTAATCCCTTACAGATGCGATTTCCTTATCTATCTCCATGTTCTCCAGGGCCAGAGTCACGCCCAGAGAAGCGCCCTTGTCAAAAGCGCAGCGCAACGCCTCTACCTGCGTCTGCCAGTGCGCCTCAATCGGTTCTTTCAACGAGAAGCGCCTTCCGGGGTGAACCACTACCAGCCGCGCGCTGATTCTCTGCGCGAATTCTATGCAGTCGAGGAATTGCCTGATGGACTCGTTCCTAATTCCGATGTTGGGCGAGGCTATGTTCACGTCCATAATCGGGCAGTGAACCGTGGCCTTCATGCCGTGTCTGTCGAGTATAGCACGGACGCTGTCGGCAGGGCGCTCTGGGAACTCGCGCCAAACCTGATCCATCCATAGTTCCGCGTAGTCATATCCGCACCTGGATATGGCCGCAATCGCCTCTTCAAGCGGTTTCGAGTAGAAGACCATGGTTGTTGTGCCAAAATACATGCGCTCATCACTTCCAAGATTCCGATTAACGGTTCCGGGCGCCGAGCCCAGTCGCCCGAGCGCGCCCGGAACCACGCCTACATCGCTTCGCAGTGCGCTACTTGCCGAGGGTGGACTTGATGTACTCGTCCGCCTCCGCAGCAGCCTCATTTAGGAGTTGCTTGGGATCGGCCTTCGAGAATAGAGCCTTCTCCACCGCCAACCCCAGAATGCGCGATACTTCAGGGTAGGTCTCGTTGTTAGGACGAGGCCTGGCAAAAGCCATCTGCCCCGCCATCGTAGCCACTTCCGGGTTGGCCGCAAGATAGTCCTTGTAGGTCTGCGAGTTCACCACGGAGGTCCGAAGCGGAGTGTAGCCGGTCATGGTGCTCCACTTGAGGTTCATTTCCGGGCTGGTCATCCACTTCACGAATTTCCATGCAGCCGCCTCCTTGGCAGGGGTGTTCTTGAATATGGCCAGGTTGTTTCCGCCGACTCCGGTGACCTTGTGCTTGCCGGCCGGAATGTGGGCCACCCCGAGGGGGAACTTGCACTTGCCCTGCCTGGTCTCGAGCGTAGACGAGCTGGCCAGCTCCATCGCGATTCTGCCCACTGCGAACCCTTCAGCAGGAGGCGCCAAGGGCACCACGCTGTGCTTGTGAACCAGGTCCGTCCAGAATTGGAGCGCCTCCACGCCTGCTGGGCTGTTGAACGCGGCTTTGGTGTAGTCGGCATTGTAGAGCTCTCCGCCTGCCTGCCACAGGAATGTGATGTAGTAGTAGACAGTTCCCGTGTTGGCCGTGATCGGGAAGGACAGGCCCCACTCATCCGTCTTGCCGTCGCCGTTCACATCCCGCGTCAGTTTCTTGGCGTAGTCGACTAGTTCGCCCCAGGTAGTCGGTGGTTTCTCCGGATCTAGCCCAGCAGCCTTGAACATGTCCTTGTTGTAGTAGAGGACTATGTTGCTCATGGCGTACGGCATGGTCCACGATTCGCCGTCCACCGTCGCTGTCATCCAGGCGGTCTTGTTCACGTCAGCCTTGTCGATTCCATCGGCCCCGTCTATCAGCGTCTGCATCTTGACGATGGCGCCTGTCGACGCGAGCTGAGCCGCCCAGAACTGGTCGATCATCGACACGTCCGGGGGCTGCTTGCCGGCCACCGCAGCCAGCAACTTGTCGCGCATGGTCCAGGCGCTGCCCGAGTAAAGCGGCTCCACCTGGATGTCGGGGTTGGCCTTGTTAAACTCCGCGATCAGTGAGTCGTGACGTTTGCCCATTTGTCCGCCGAGGAAGTGCCAGTAGGTCAACTTGACTTTGGCCGGCGCAGCCGCCATGGAGCCAACGCAGAGTGCCAGAAGCGTCACAGCAGCCAGGCAAGAGATGACCATCCGTTTTGCACAGCACCGTCTCATTGAGTCTAGCTCCTTTCGTAGCGTACATCGCTGCCCTTGGCGCGCTTGGCGCCGCAGGCGCCGTGGTCTGCTAGAGCTGCCCTCCTCTCGCAGGTTGATTGCGCACCTGTTACTTGTCGCATGCCAGTTAGTCTCAGTACTTCAGACCCGTGAAAGCGATACTCTCGATAAACTGCCTCTGCGCAGCCAGGAAGGCCACGAGTATCGGGATTGTCGCCATGACTGTGGCGGCCATGAGCATAGGCCATTCGGTCGAGATCTCTGCGCGCAGCAGTGCCAGACCGACTTGGAGCGTCCTCATGGACATCTTGTTCGTTACTATCAACGGCCACATGAACGAGTTCCACGAAAACATGAACTGAAACAGCCCCAAAGTGACCATCGCAGGTTTGCACAGAGGCAAGACTACACTTCTCAGAACGCCGAACCGGGAACAGCCATCGATGATCGCCGCCTCCTCCAGGGATCGCGGCATGCTCATGAAGAACTGCCGGAGCATGAACGCGCCGAACGGTCCGGCCGCGAACGGAAGTATTAGCGAGGAATACCGATCTACCATGTTGAGCTTGCGCACCAGAAGGAAAGATGGGATTACGGTGGCCTGGTGAGGTATCATCATTGCCGAAAGGTATATCATGAACACCACGTCTCGGCCCGGGAAATCCAGTCGGGCGAAGGCATAGCCCGCCAGAGCGCTCGTAACCAGCTGGCATAGGGTGACCGATATGGCCACGATGAAGCTGTTCACGTACATGCGCGCGAAGGGTATCTTGTTCCATACCTCCCTGTAACCGTCGAGGTTGATCCGAGACGGCAGCAACTGAAAGGTGTATGTGAACACCTCGCTCTGGTCTTTGAAAGACGTGAGCAACATCCAGATGAAGGGCAGCACCATGAATATGGCACCCACTATGAGGACTATATGCACCACCCCAAGGCCGGCGGTTTGGCCCATAACCCGCCGGCGCCTGGCTCGGACGGCGTCCATCGCTTTGCTGTTACTCATGCTCACGGTTGTACGCATCGCTGCGGCACCTCGCCCTCTCTTCAGTTCTCAGCCTTGAGAAGCTTTTTCTGGAACATGGTCAGAACGAGTATCACGGCGAACAGGAACCAGGCCACAGCCGAGGCATACCCGCTCCTGTAGAACTCAAACGCCTGTCTGTAGATGTAGTAGACCAGAACCATGGTGGAGTTCATCGGCCCGCCGCCTGTCATCACGTACACCTGCCCGAATACCTGGAACGACTTGATGGTGCTCATGATCAGCACGAACCCAATCGATCCGCGCATCAGGGGCATGGTCACATAGCGAAACTTGTGCCACGCGCCCGCGCCGTCGATGTCGGCGCTCTCGTAGTACTCGGCGGGCACATCCTGCAGACCCGCCAGGAAGATCACCATGTTGTAACCGAGGTTCTTCCATATGCCCAGGATGATGACTGCAGGCAGCGACCAGCGTGGGTCGGCGAGCCATGCCGGTCCATCGATGCCGATCCGCTCGAGGAGCGCGTTGAAAAGACCGTAATATGGATCGAACATCCAGGTCCACACTATGGCCACAGCCACCATGGACGTGACTACAGGCATGAAGTACGCGACTCGGTAGAAGCCGCGGCCCCTGATCTTTTGATTGAGCAACACCGCCGCCAGCATCGATAGCGTTGCACCGATGGGGACTGTGCCGATTGCGTATTTCACGGTGTTGGCCATGGATACCTTGAAGTCGGCGCTCCCGAACATCTTGGCGTAGTTGCCGAGCCCCACGAACGTCCGCGCGCCGCCCAGCAGCGAACAGTCGAAGAAGCTCAAGTACAGAGAGTAGATGATTGGATAGACCGTGAAGAGAGCGAAAACCACCAGCGACGGCAGGAGAGCGATGAGCGCCGTCTTTCTTTCCTCAGAGTGCAAGCGAGCGCGGCATGTGTTCATCGACGTGGTCAACCCCCACAAGAGATCTTTTGCTCAGCCAGTCTCAGCTGTTGTCGGCCTGAGTCCACACGCACGAAGACGTTACCAGCACCATTCCGACGATCCCTCCGAGTGTAAGGGATTCGCCGAGTATCGCCCATGACAAGAGGTTCACGATAGCAGGATACGATGCGTTGATCAGCATAACCTTAGAGATGGGGCAGGCGGCGAGCGCACGGTACATGAAACCCATGGCTAACACCCCTGTCAAGACACCGGAAGATGCGATCAAGGCCACCCGGGCCAGGTTGAGAGATGCGAGCGCCGCAGGGTCCGCAAATGCCCGAACCGCCAGGAGCACGGATGCCGTGAAGTACTGAACCAAGAATCCGATTCGCGAGTCAGCACCCCGGGAAAGACCCCGTCTGATCAGGACGGAAGATCCTGCCCAGCACAGCGAGGCGATAATGGCTCGGGGGAGACCGGACGATACGTAGGACGACATCGATCCGGACAGATCCGAGAAGCTCTGGTGTTGCGTCGACATCAGGACTATTCCGACCATGGCAACGGGCAGGCCTATCGCGAGACGACGACTGCCCTTCTCTCGGAGCGCCAAGATGCCCAGGATGATCGCCCACAGGCTCCAGGTCTGCGCAATGGCCACCGTGAATCCGATACCGCCCGCCTTGGCCGCGCCGAGGAAGCTGAGACCCCCGATCACCTGCCCCAGTAGCCCGGCGACTGCGAAGTGCCACAGCTCGGCCCGGGAACCCGAGCCTTGGGAGACAGCCCCTGTATTCGGGGCGCGCCCGGCCTGGATCAACCGAAGCAGAAGCGAGACGGTGGCAGTAGTCCATACCTCCACTGAGGTCACTGCGACAGGAGGCGTCAGCGATAGCGCCATCCGCTCGATTATGTTGGCCGCCGAGTTGGATAGGACGTTTAGGACCATGAAACCGCGCGCTCGGCGGAGTTCTCCTGTTCGGACACTCATAAGAGCACCTCTGCACCTTCCAACGTTGCATGACTTGTTCGTCGCGGCATTCGGAAATTCCTTCTACGATATGAAAGTTTTTTTCGAGGCGTCGAGCACGCCGCGAGACCCAAACACCTCGATGTAGTCCATCACCACCTGCTTGTACGCTTCGATGCCCGCCCCGTAGACCATGCCAAGCGGCAGGAAGCCGAGAGCAGTAGTCTTGCCGCTCGCCAGCAGCGACCGGATGGCATTGGTACCTGCCGATGACAGATCGCTGAACAGGTTGATCTTGCTGATGCCCGTCTTCACTGCGAGAGCCAGCTTGTCGTCGCCGGTAGACGAACCTCCGTGAAGCACCAAGGGAATGGGCACAACCTCGCGAAGCTCCGCCAGACGGTCGAAGTCGAGCTCCGGCGTCTCGCCTTCATACAGCCCGTGCGCGGTCCCAACGGCAACAGCCAGGCAATCCACTGAGGTCCGCTTGGCAAACTCCACTGCCTCGGACGGGTCAGTGAGAGGGGCCGTGCGATCCTCTGCATAGTTCTGGGCGCTTCCGACCCGGCCCAGTTCAGCTTCGACGGATACCCCCGCTGCGTGCGCCATTTTCACAACCTCCGCCGTGATTTGGGCATTCTCCTCGAACGGCAGCTTGGAGCAGTCGATCATCACCGAAGTGAATCCAGCCCGAATAGCCCTGGCGCACACATCGAAGCTACGCCCATGGTCGAGATTGAGAGCGGCCGGCACCTCTGGGTATCTTGCAGCAAAGAACTTGGCGATGTCGGCCACTGCCTCGATATCGTTCATCTCCACGCAGTCCAAGATTATCGGCGCGCGAAGGTCGCGGGCTGCCTGAAACACAGCGCTCACAGTCTGCATGTCATTGACTCCGGGCGCAGCGACGCCGTATCGTTTCTCCCGAGCATCCTGCAGAATTGGGTTCATAGCCATAAGCATCAGACTCTTCCTCCTCATCTAGGCTAGTTCACGAACCGGCCTGCCCTCAGCTGCTACATTGTGACCACAATGCGGTAGGTCTCCGGCTTGATCGCCTCTTCGAACGCCTGCTGAGCCTGGTCAAGAGGCATGACTTTCTGAATCATCGGCTTGACGTCGATAACGCCTCGGGAAATGAGCAATGAGGCCTGATACAGCGCCTTTCGGTTCTTGCTTGTTGATCCTGTGATCCATATTCCCGACCTGTGCACCATGTTGGGGTCGATGGAGATGGGCACAGCCGGATGAGCCGATGCGAACAGCATCATCTTGCCGTTCTGCGCCAGCAGCCTGAGGGCATCGTCATTGGCGGACTCAACACCTATCGCCGCTATCACCACATCGGCTCCGCGCCCACCACTTATCTTCTCGAGCTGCCCAGCGACATCGCCGGTGGTGGGATCGAGCACGGCATGCGCGCCGGCCCGTAGAGCGTGCGCGCGCCTGTTCGCGTCCAGGTCGCTCACGACCACAAACGCGCCTCTTGCCCTGGCAATCAGGACATTGGCCAACCCCATGGCGCCCGCTCCGATTACCACGACGGTCTGACCCAGCTCTATGTCGAGCTTGTTGGCGCTGGTGACTGCACAGGCAATCGGTTCGGCCAGAGCCGCCTCCTCGAAAGGTATGCGCTCTGACATCTTGACCAAGTTGTGCGGATCGACTGAAGCGTACTCTGACATTCCGAAGATGCCCGATATCCCGTCCGGCCTGCCGGTGTTCTGCTGGTTCTGCAGACGCTCCTTCTCTGCCGGACAAAACGAGTCCCTGCCCATGGCGCACTCATAGCACTCGCTGCAGGCGCTGCCTCCGCCTCGGGCTACGTAGTCTCCAACCTTCAGAGGAGTGTAGGTATCCGGTCCGATCTCTTCGACGATGCCCGCGACCTCATGGCCCCAACACCCAGGATAGCGAGGGAACACCCCTGTGAAGAACCTCTGTTCCAAAGTGCACAGGGCCACAGCCTTCTGCCTAACAAGTACCTCTCCCCGCTTGGGGCGAGGCATATCGATCTCCCGTACCTCCACCCTGCCCTGTCCTACAATCACCGCCGCTTGCGATTTCACTGACATCACCGAACCTCCTCCGCACGATAGAACGCTGCTCATTGATGTGTCTTCCACAGAAGCCGTGAAATTCCTTTCTGTCAAATGTGCAACCTGTCAGAATTGAGCTGAATGTGGGGAGGAAATATCGATAACTACGTCTAATAGTGAACCCGCAGGTCATTGCAGCAGCGGCATGGGCGCACTACTAGGAGGGGTTTGGGTGTCGGACAACAGCGGCAGGGGCCAATATGGCGACGATATTCTCGTACTAGTGAGCGAGATGTACTATATCCAAGAGAAGACGCAGAAAGATATCGCTGACAACCTCGGGCTATCCCGGCCCGCCGTGTCAAGGCTTCTGCAGACTGCCCGAGACCGAGGAATCGTGAGCGTATCCATTATCGATCCCTCAGAACGGCTGAAGAAGCTTGAAGAGGAGCTCACGCAGGCGTTCGGGCTGAAGGGCTGTAGGCTCTGTCCATCGGGCGAAGACCACGCCATCCTCAGGGCGCGTCTAGGCTACCGCGGAGCGGAGTTGCTCATGACAAACATGGAGCCGGGCGATGTGATAGGGATCGGCGCCGGTTCCACCGTGTATGAGACCGTCAGAGCTCTTCGCGAATCAAGGGACTATCCAGGTCTGCGCGTCGTTCCGCTGTCAGGCGGCGGCCTTGGCGTCGATGGTCGGCCCCAGATCAACCAGGTGGTGCACATGGCGGCTCACCGCCTGAACGCGGAATCCGTGTATCTGAATGCTCCTCTCTATATCGGCGAAGACAGCGTTGCCCGGCTCTTGATGGAGGATGCGTCCATCAGGCAGTGTACCGGGCTGTGGGACCAGCTCGGAAACGCGCTGATCGGCATCGGCAGAGGCAACATCGTCGATACGCAGGATCCCTACTTCATCGCCGCCCTTGAGGCCGTTGGTCAATCGCGTGTGGCGGCTGCGGTGTGCGGGTGGTTCGTCGACCGTGAAGGAAACGCGATTAGGGGCAAGAATACCACCTCTGTCAGTTTCGATCAACTGAAGGCGGCGCGCAACGTGTTCGCGATCGCAGGCGGAAAGAGGAAGGCGCGAGCCATTCTTTCAGCCCTGCGAGGCAAGTTCGCCACGCATCTGGTCACCGATGAAGACGTGGCCCGAGAAGTCCTGTTCATGATATCTTAGGGCTCACCATACATGTGCACTGCGTTGTCAGTGCCTATCGTCGCGAGCTGGTCGCCTCGCGGAGCCCACGCGGATGAGCTCCGGCCTCGCGCCGGCACCTCGGCCATGCACTCACCGGTGTGCGCATCGATCACCACGGGGGTTCCAGCGTCGAAGCCTGCCAGTATCCACCGCCCGCCCGGGTCCGGGCTCCATGAGACGTACGTGACTTCCTTCCCCGCGATGGACATGGACCTGACTAGCTGACCGGTGGACGCGGTCCAGACCGCGACTCCACCTTCGGTGGCGCCTGCCAGCTGCGAACTGTCGGCTTTCCACGACACGCCGTGGATCGGCCCGTGATGACCCAGAAGCTCCCACTCCGGCTGCCGATCCGTCCGGTGAACCGTCCAGCGTCCTTCGGCCATCGACTCCCACGCCGCTAGTTCGCCATCGGGACTCACCACCTCGCCCTGCTCGGCAATGCTCACAAACCAGCTGCGCTCGCACTTGCGAGTGTCCACATTCCAGAGCGCGTAGTACTCCTCGCCGTTGTACGTCTTCACCGAACGCCCGTCCTCACCCCAGCCCACCACGGCGTAGATATCGCCGCCGTCAACCTCCCAGACGGCCGTGACGGCCGCGGCGCTCGCGACGTCCCAAACAGTCATGTGGTCGCGCCTGTGCGCGGTCGCCAGCAGCCGCCCATCCGGGCTCCAGCTCAGCGAGTCCACGGCCTGTTCCGACTCCCCTTGGCCAGTGAGCGCATGAGCGCCGCTGGCCAAGTCCCATATGGATACCGAGCCATCGGCGCGCCCGGCCGCGATCTGCCCCCCATCAGGCCGCCATGCTATTGCGGTCACATTGGGCCCACCAAACGCGGCCGTACCCAGCTCGCAGAATCCAGGACGCGCGGGGTCGCCATCGCTCGCGCCGGGCAGCTCGCCCGCGTTCCCGGGGACGCCGGGGGTGCCGGGGCCCTGCTCCTGCACCTGCCTGTTCCGCCGCATCTTGACGCCCACGACCGCGGCCAGGGTCAGCAGGGCGATAGCTCCCAGCACAGCTATGAGCCTGCCCCGACCAGTGCGTCTGCTGGACCTCGCCTTGCGCCGCGCCTTGGGCCGCGCCTTGGGCCTTGCCTCGGATCTGCGTTCCTCGTGTCTTCCTATTTCGAACACCGCCTCGACTCGATGAGCTACTCCTATTCGGTATTATATCAGTGAATGGCGATCTCGTTCGCAGGGGGCAGATGCAGGACAACCGGCATCGGGCGTCAAATACTTTTCTCGAGCGCCAGCCACAGCGTGTTGCGCTGAGTGTGGGCCAGTCTGGAGTGATATGAGACGAGAGTCATCATTGTTGGAGCCGGCAAGCTCGGCTTTGAGCTTGCCTGCCGCATATGTCAGGAAAACCGCGATGTAGTGGTGATCGACCGCGCCGCCGAGCGTCTGGTCGAAATCGAGCGCAACCTGGACGTTCTGGCTATCCGCGGAAACGGCGCCTCTGTGCGAGTTCTGGAGCAGGCCGGGGTGTCCGGCGCCTCGCTGGTTATAGCCGTCACAGAAACAGACGAGGTGAACATGCTCGCGTGCATGCTGGCCAAGCAGGCCGGAGCGCACACAACCATCGCGCGGGTGCGCGACCCTGAGTACGACACTGACCTAGCCCTCTCCCCTGACGGCACATACCCAGGCGTAGATGTGACCATCAACCCCGACCACCAGGCCGCATCGGAGATAGCCCGTCTGATCAAGAACCCCGATTCCTCCGAGTTCGATTACCTGGCCGGAGGCAAGGTGCAGATCCTGTCGTACACTGTTGAACCCGACTCGCCGGTGGCCCGCGCCCACGTCCGCGAGCTGAACATCGCCACCGCAACGCTAGTCGCAATTCTGCGCAACGGCGATGTGCTGATACCCAGAGGCGATACCACCATTCTCCCCGGCGACAAGGTGTTCGTGGTGGGCCGCCGAGGAGTGCCCAGCGTATTTGGTTGGCGGGCAGGGCGCGAAGCTACACGTCTGCGATCAATCAGCATAATCGGAGGATCCAGCATCGGCTACTACCTTGCACGGGCGACAGAGCCTCTGGCCGCCCACGGCGTGCAGCTTAAGGTATTTGAGAAAGATCCCGAAAGGTGCAGAACGCTCGCCGAAGCGTTCCCCCGGCTCACCGTTATTCAGGGCGACTCGTCCGATCTTGAAGTCCTGCGAGACGAGAATGCCGAAGCCTCCGATGCAGTCGCGGTAGTAGGCGACAACGACCAGTCCAATCTGCTGACAGGCTATCTTCTGAAGCGCATGGGCGTACCTCGCGTGGTGGTGTCCCTCAAACGCACCGAGTATCTGCCCTTCACCGGACCCATGGATCTTGATGCCACGGTCGTGCCAAGGGTGAGCGCCGCCGCGGCCATACTCAAGATCATCCGCGGCGACCATGTGCTCTCGCTCGCGCTGCTCAAGGAGGCCCAGGCGGAAGTGCTGGAGGTGCTGGCTACAGAGGAGTGCCCTGCATGTCGCATTCCCCTGCGTGATTTGGGGGTGCCGGCAGGCGCAGTCATCGGCGTGCTAGTCCGCGCCGGGCAGGTCATCGTGCCTCGCGGCGACACCAGGATACTCCCGGGCGACCACGTAATCGTGTTCACAGCGGAATCAGCGAGAGAAGAAACAGCTCGCCTGTTCGAGCTGCGATAGAGGCGTATGCATTGAACATCAAGTCGGTCATTGGCTCGGTTTCACGCATTGTTGCAGCATTTGGCGTCTTGATGCTGGCGCCGACTGCGGTGTCGCTTCTGTTCGACGAGTCCGACTGGGCGGCCTTCCTCATCTCGGCGGCAGTGACTGCAGCCGCCGGCATCGCCGGGACGCTGTTGTCGGTTCCCAGAACCAACGGGCGCATAGGCAATCGAGAAGGCATGGCCATTACCACACTGGGGTGGACGGCATGCGCGCTCTTCGGCGCCCTGCCGTTTCTTCTGGCCGGGTCCTTGGGCACGCCGGCCGATGCAGTTTTCGAGACCATGTCCGGGCTCACCACGACCGGAGCTACGGTCTTGTTGGACGTGGAAGCGCAGTCCCACGCGATCCTGTTTTGGAGATCCTTCCTCCACTGGCTCGGCGGCATGGGAATTGTAGTGCTCTCCATCGCGCTCCTGCCCGGCCTGCAGGTTGGAGGCTCTCAGCTATTCCGGGCCGAGGTTCCCGGCCCGCTGCCCGACCGCCTGGAACCGAGAATCCGCGAGACAGCGCGGCGGCTGTGGGGCATCTACATCCTGCTCACCGTGGGCGAGGCCATTCTCCTGCGTCTCTTTGGGATGCCGCTGTTCGACGCGGTGATTCACACGTTCGGAACCGTGGCCACAGGCGGATTCTCCACGGCAAACAACAGCCTGGAGGCGTGGAATTCGCCGGCAATACATCTCACCGTCACAGCCTTCATGTTCTTGGCAGGTATGAACTTCACCCTGCACTACCGGGCGCTTCGCGGCAACTTCAAGCCCATCTCGAAAGATGATGAACTCCGTACCTACGCCGGAATCGTGCTGGCGGCGGTGGCCTTGATATCGCTGGATCTTGTGGCGCAGGCCAAGTACAGCCTGGCCGATACGCTCCGACATTCATCGTTTCAGGTGGTGTCGGTGATCACGACGACCGGCTTCACCACCGTCAACTACGACATATGGCCTCCGCTCAGCCGGGCGATCCTGCTACTGTTGATGTTCATTGGCGGTTGCGGGGGATCCACCGGCGGAGCGATCAAAGTGGTCCGGATGAACGTGCTGGCGAAGCATTCCATCATGGAACTCAGGAAAGCCGTCTACCCACGGCGAGTCACCGTGGTCAGGCTGAACGGCAAGGCTGTGCCTGAGGAAGTGTCCAGCGCGGTGCTGGCCTTCGTCATCCTGTACCTGTCGGTGTTCCTACTGTCGATGCTGGCCATGTCGGCCATGGGCTTGGATTTCATGAGCGCCGTGGGATCGGTGGCGGCCACTCTGGGCAACATCGGTCCGGGGTTCGGGCTAGTGGGGCCGGCGTCCAACTACTCGGCCATCCCGTCTGTAGGCAAATGGCTACTCTCCTTCTGCATGCTCGTAGGCAGGCTGGAGGTGTACACAGTCCTCAGCCTGTTAGTGCCGGGGTTTTGGCGTAAGTCTTAGGGGCGAGTCGCAGCAGGGTGATTGGGAGGCAATGAAGTGACAGGATCCGCGTTGGCTCTCGTCCTGGGCTCAGCGGTGGTACACGCAACCTGGAACCTGGCCGCTAAGAAGTCCAACGGTGGAATCGCCTATGTGTTCATGGTCGCAGTGTGCGGCACCGTGTTCTGGTCGCCGCTGGGCATCTGGCTAATGCTATCTGGGCGAGCCATTGCTCCGGAAGGGTCGGTCGTCACAGCCATCATCCACATCGCCGGCAGTTCGGTGCTGCACATGGCGTACTTCGCCAGCCTTCAGAAGGGCTATCAGTGCGGGGATCTGTCGTTGGTGTATCCCCTGGCCCGAGGCACAGGCCCGCTCGTCTCCAGTATCCTGGCGATCATCCTGTACGGAGAGCGTCCGTCTATCCAGGCATTCATGGGGGCGCTGCTCATCGCGGGCGGGGCTTTCTTCCTGGCCAGCGGCGGCGAAGCCGGTAACGGGATTGACGCAGCCCCAGGCAGCGAGCGGACGGCAGCCGGGCAGACAACGGCCTCCAGACCTCATCCCGCAGCCGCCGGGCATGCAGTCGCTGGACATGCAGCCGCCGGGCATGCAGTCGCTGGACATGCAGCCGCCGGGCATGCAGCCGCTGGGCAAGGCGCCGCGATCTACTATGGGCTTCTCACCGGCGTGTTCATAGCCGCCTACACCCTGTGGGACAAGCGCGCGCTCTCTCTGGGAGGAGTGAGTCCTCTCTTCCTGGAATGGGGAACATGCCTTGGACGCTTCATCATGATGGCCCCCTGGTTCCTCCTCACCCCCGCCAGGCGCGCATCGCTCGCCGAAGCGTGGCGGGATCAGCGCAAGCCGGCCATGATCGTCGGCGCCCTGTCGCCAGTGTCGTACATGATGGTCCTGTCGGCGCTGGCTGTGTCGCCGGTGACCTACGTAGCTCCGACCCGAGAGATCAGCATTCTCCTGGGAACTCTGGCAGGAAGCCAGCTTCTGCTGGAAGGAGACCATCGCTCTCGCGTGCGGCGCTGCACGGCGGCGGCGGCAATGGCGCTCGGCGTTGCCGCGCTGGCGATTTGGTAGCCGCCAGGAGACTGCCGCGGGCGCGCCGAGCGCTATCGCCACCCGTCGAGCGCTGTCGCCACCCGTCGAACGCTATCGCCACCCGTCGAGCGCTATCGCCCGCCCGATGAGATACAGCGCCCACACGTGCGCTGGGTAGAACGCATAGAACAGATACTTGGTGAAGTTGTTCTTCGGCCCGCGCTGGCCGTTGTACATGAGGATAAACGGAATTGAGAAGACCATCATCCACTGGTAGTTACGGTAGAGCAGCTGTTCCAGACTGATCCCGGGCCCCACAGGCGGCAGCGACAACGGCAGCCACATCGCCAGCGACACCAGAACGTACGCCACACTCATCCTGCGTCGTTCGCCACGGAACAGGTAGAAGACCAGGGTGAGGCCAATCCCGTACAAGCTGGCCTCGCTGAACAGAGAGAGAAAGCCCACGGCAATCGCCGCCGGCACACCGAGGCCGCGGTTACCTGTGGCGCGCGTCCACTCGATCACGCTCATCAGGCAGAGCGAGAGAGCCAGTGAGAGAAAGATGTTGTTGACGATGGGCGTATGAACCGGCGGGAAGCGATGCATGATCACGCGCGTCCCTGCGAACATGATGCCGGCCCACATGAACATCCTGAGCGTGTAGCGCAACCTGCTCCGGGTATGGTAGAACCCCTCCACCACGAAGAAGAGGAAGATCGGCGCAACGGTGCGTCCCAGCCACGTGAACCAGATGGGAGTGCCGGGAATGAAGTAGTAGATGTGGTCCAGGAGCATAAGGCCCATTGCCAACACCTTCAGCTTGAACGCGTCTAGTCCTGTCGTCATCGTTCCGCCCCCAAATGCCCATAGCACATCCGTGGACTCGTCATTCTTGTGCCTACTGTTCGTCTTCCAGTCTCATCATACCTCTTGTCTCCCTGTGCCCGCCAGTGCACTCGCCCCGCCCCCCCGGCCAGATGGCCGGCGTGGCCCGGGCGGATTCCCTCAATAGTGGACTTGGACAACACAGCATCGGCGAGAAAGGACACTATGCGAGATGCGGCAACAAGCGACTCGGTGGACTCACTGGCGCATGCATGGATGATACTGGCGATGACTGGCTTGACACTGATGATGGGGACCATTCTGGCAGTCAACATGGTGCCAAACATCGTGCTCGGGCCGTTCGCGGGCGTATTCGCCGATCGATGCGGGCAGCGTGCCTGCAACAATCGCCTACCTGTCAGTGATAGGTTTCGCAGTGCCCTTCGCGAGCACGGGCTTCACTACTTTGGTGCAGAAGGCCGGGACCTCGTTAGGGTCGTCCTTTGCGTGTTTGCGTGGCTGAGCGCGGTTGGCTGCATGCCCGGGCGCGTGGCAAGAACTGGGGTGCGCTGTTTTTGACAAAAGGTACGGGCCATGTGCTCACATTCGGACGCGAACGTTGCAAAAAGTGAGCATATGGCCCATATATACCCTTGTTGCCACCATTTACAGCCACGCTTTTGCCTTCCGGCGCGCCTCCAGCTCGCGAATTCCCATAACCTGATAGCAGGTATCGGTTTTGTGGTGGATTCCTCCAGGGTTTTGCCTCTACCTGCTTGCATGTGCTCAATAATGAATGCACCTGTGTTCACTTTTGGACGTTATCCGCGAAACTTCCGTCAAAAAGTGAGCATCCCAGGTTGTGCCATACGCAGCCTGCTCAACGGCTGGATTACGTCTATGGAGTGGCCGCGATTTCGGGAAGCAGGAAGGCAGGGGCAAGCTCAACAGACCGACTATGCGGCCTTTCAGGCCGCCGCGTCTCGGTCGCGCTTCAGTCTCGGCCCAGCGCCAGGCGCTTTTCGACCGCGCCCGCGACCGCGCCCGCGACCATCCGCGAGTCACATGAGCGGCCAAGACATGCGGTCTGCAGGGTCAGCACGACCTTGACGGGGCCCTGTGCAGAAGGCCACGCCTCTCGACATGATGGGGCGAATCTCAGCCGTTCAGTCCACCCTTGTCCTATCTGCGATTCCGCTGTCCACTTCCATCGCTCAGGGCGCTCAGAGCCTCCGCCGGGTCTGGCCCAGTCGGCGCGGACGCGGCAGTCGGCGCCAACGGCCCGGCCAGCGCGGTACACCCCAACGCCAACGTGTCCCTGACCGAATAGGGCATTATGAAGCAGGTCCTGTCCATCAGCGGCACAAGTATAGACCGAAGAAGAGCGCACGTGATATTATGGTCCCATTATTCAGCAAGAGAGTGAGGCGATACCTGTGATCTATGGGAAACGAATAGTGTTGCGCGAATTCCGCAGAGAGGATGTCGGACCCATTCAGAGGTGGGTCGGCAACGAGGAGATAACGAAGTACCTTGGCTTTGTGATGTTCCCGCAATCGCTTGAGGAGACGACCGCCTTCGTGGAGAGGCAGTTGACCAAGAAGGGCGCGCCCAACGAGGGGATCTTCGTCATCGCGCTCCGCGATGATCCCGGTATGGAGTACATAGGGTCGGTGGGCTTTCACGGGATAAGCTGGCGCGACCGCCACTCGGAACTCGGGATAGTGATTGGCCGCGAAGACCTGCTCGGCAAGGGACTGGGGGCCGAAGCCATACAGCTTGCTCTGGGCTTCGCCTTCGACTTCCTCAACATGCACAAAGTCAACCTGACTGTGTTCGATTACAACGAACGCGGCTACAGGTGCTACGCGAAATGTGGGTTCAAAGAGGAAGGCCGCGTCAGGGAGCAGCGGTTCTACAACGGACGCTACTGGGATGTTATCATCATGGGCATCACGCGCGAGGAGTTCGCCCAGAGCAAGTGAGCCGCGGACCGGTCATAGCAGCTCGCGCGAGCGTATCCCCATGGCCCTTCGGCGCTCGTTGACGGCGTTCCAGATCAGATCGCGCACTCTCTGTGGATCCTTCACCCCCATCAACCGAAAGGATGGAGTCGACGGATCAGTGGAGAGCACCTCGATCTGCCCTATCCCCATCATCCGGTCTGAGAGGCCCTGTGTAAGGCGAATGTCCTTGACTCGCCCCAGGTCGATCTGCTCTTCCCTCCGTCCGAGCAGGCCTGCCTGAATAATCAGGCGCTGACTAGTCAGAGTGTACCTGATATTCTTCGTGGGCTCCTTCAGATAGGGCCTTCCTTCCCATAATGTCTGCTCCGGCTGTTGAGCCCGGCTCGGCTGGCTCGAGGCACTCATCCTCTCCAACTGCGCGCCGCAGGCGCTACAGAACTTGGAGCCCGCGTCAAACTGGGCTCCACACTCAGGGCAATAGGGCAACAACCACACCTCCCGCTCGACATGAAGGCGGCTTGGCATCGGGCAGCCTGTACCCGACCGCTCGGTTCAATACTATACGAATCCCGTTCCATTTTCAAACTCACCCCCCCGCTGGCACCGGCAGGCGACTATTCGACACAATGTGCGCCTTCTTATGGAGTACGCAAGAAGGATTATCGCCAAATTCGATGAATTCAACAGGCGATGGGTGGAAGGATGGGTTTTCATGGATGTCTACGTTGCGCGGCAACCCATATACGACACGAACCTCAATGTCGCAGCTCACGAACTCCTGTTCCGTTCGAGCCTGGATGATGCGTGCTCATGCGGGGATCTGGACTACGCGTCTTTGGCGCTCCTGGTCAATTCCTTCATCGCCATAGGCATGGATCGGCTGAGCGGCGGGAAGCCGGTGCACGTCAACTTCACCCAGAAGCTGCTGGAAGACGGAGTCGCCTCCTTGTTTCCACCTGAGACTGTGGTGGTGGAAGTGCTGGAGACGACCACGCCCAGTCCTGAGACGCTCAACGCGCTCGCGCACCTCAAGGAACAGGGTTTTCGAATAGCGCTCGATGACTACACAGGCCAACCGCATCTCGAACCCTTTCTGAAGCTTGCCGACATCATCAAGGTCGACTTCACGCTGGCATCAAAGTCGCAGCGCGCTCTGATTCCCCGGACGACTGCGGCGAGGCCTGGCACCGTTTTCCTGGCTGAGAAGGTCTCAACTCGTGACGAATTCCAGCTGGCAGTGAGACATGGATACCGCCTCTTTCAGGGCAACTTCCTAAGTCGCCCCGAAGTCGCAAAGGCCGCCGATATTCCCCCCGATGCTCTTGCCAGTTTCCAGCTGCTGCGCAAGGTGCACGAGCCAGCGCCCGATTTCGATGCGCTGGCATCCATTATCTCGCGCGATGTGTCGCTCTCATACCGGCTGCTACGCGTGGTGAACTCGGCGGCGTTCGGGCTTCGCAGCCGAGTTACATCGATCAAACACGCCCTCGTGCTCATGGGGATCGCCGAGGTTCGCCGGTGGATCTCGGTGCTCACCGTGACGGGGCTTCCCGGGGACAAGCCCCGAGCTCTGGCCGATGCCGCCATCGTGCGGGCGCGAATGGCCGAGCTTCTGGCGGTGCCTGCAGGCCTCTCGGGGCGAGCCTCCGAGCTTTTCCTCACCGGACTGCTTTCGCTGATGGACGCGTTGCTCGACCGCCCCATGAGTCAGGTTGTGGATCTGCTCCCGCTCACGGAAGACACACGTGCGGCGCTGCTCGGCGAACCCAACCCGTTCCTGCCCGTGCTGCAAGTGGTGACGGCGTATGAAGGCGCGCAATGGGACCAGGTGGAGACCGTGGCGCCGGCTCTCCGAATCCACCAGGCGTTTCTCGCCGAGGCCTACGCCAATTCGCTGGCGTGGGTGGATGACTTAAGCAAGCTCTAGAAGGCTCCACTGAAAGACGCCAGCCCGACAACCCCATCCGTTTCTGCGCTTCTGCATGGGAACGAACAGGGCCGCCGGACCAGCTCAACCCCGCTAGACCTTGGCTCCGCGCGTGGAATCGCGCCCGAATCACACTACATGCTCAGCTCACACAAGCCCAGCCGGCGCATGCAGTCTAGTACATGCCGGACTTGGCCTCGGACATACTGATGAAGATGTTCTTCTTCTGCGTGTAGTGAGCCAGCATCATCTTGTGGGTCTCCCTGCCTATTCCGGACTTCTTGTATCCGCCGAACGGGGCGTGGGCCGGCAGGTTGTTGTAGTCGTTGATCCACATCCGCCCGGTCTCGATAGCTCTGGCAACGCGAAGCGCGCGGTTGATGTCCCGCGTCCACACAGCGCCGCCCAGTCCATACTCGTTATCGTTGGCCATCTTGATAACCTCGTCTTCATCGCGGAACTTGATGAAGCACGCCACAGGCCCGAATATCTCTTCCTGCGCCACTCTCATGTTGTTGGTGACATCGGCAAGGATGGTGGGCTTCATGAAAGCCCCCTTGGCCAGTTCGCCCTGGACGACCCGCTCGCCGCCGCAGGCCACGCAGGCACCTTCCTTCTTGCCTATCTCGATGTACGACAGAATCTTCTTGAGCTGAGTCTCGTTGATCTGCGAACCCATGATGGTGTCCTTCTCCCACGGCAGGCCCACTTTCACCTTGTTGAACGCAGTCACGCACTCCGCGACGAACTTGTCGTATATGTCTTCATGCACGAAAACGCGCGAGCCTGCGCAGCACACCTGGCCCTGGTTGAACAGGATGCCGATCTGCACTCCTTCGATGGCCCTGTCCCACTGACAATCGGGGAAGTAGATGTTGACCGACTTGCCGCCCAGTTCGAGGGTTGCAGGAATGAGTTTGTCGGCTGCGGCCCGCGCGATGCTGTATCCGACCTCAGTTGAGCCGGTGAACGCCAGTTTCCTGAAGCCCGGATGGCTCAGCATGTATTCGCCGGTGGTGGAACCGCGACCAGTGACCACGTTGACGACTCCCGGCGGGACTGCTTCCTGAAGCAGTTTCGCGAATTCCAGCGTGGCGAGGGGCGTTGTTGAAGACGGCTTGATCACCACGGCGCAACCTGCAGCGAGCGCCGGCGCGATCTTCCAGGCCGCCATGAGGAACGGGAAGTTCCACGGGACTATCTGGCCCACAACTCCAATGGGTTCGCTCAGGATGATGCTCATGTGATCCTTGTCGATCATCACCGCCGTGCCTTCCTCGGCCCGGATGGCGCCAGCGAAGTAGCGGAAGTGGTCAGACGCCAGTGGTACGTCCACCGCCATTGTTTCACGTATCGGCTTGCCGTTGTCCATGGTCTCAACGATGGCCAGTTTCTCCGCGTTGGCGTCGATGAGATCGGCGATCTTCAGCAGGATCGCGGCCCTCTCCACAGGACTCGTGTTCTTCCAGCTATCAAAGGCCTTCCACGCCGCCTGAACGGCGAGGTCCACGTCCTCCTTGCCCGCGTCTACACACGTGGCAAGCAACTCCCCGTTGGCCGGGCAATACGTGTCGAACGTCTTGCCTTCCTTACCGTCTACCCACTTCCCGTCGATGAACAGCTTGTAATACCTGTCCATAGGCTTTTGCATGGCTAGATCCTCCCTTTCTCGTAAGTGGCCCTCATATCGGCCCACGGAATGGAACATATCGCAAGTTCCATGCCAACGTTCCACACGACACCACACGCCGTGCAATACGGCAGGCCGCACGCTGGGCCGCACGCTGGGCCGCACGCTGGGCCGCGCCGCGCGCCTTCGCCCTGCGCGCGGCAGTCCTGTTGCGCCACTCTGTACCGTTGACGTCACGCCAGCGTTGATGCGATGGTACGCTTTCGGTACGTTTGTGGTACACTATTGCTGGGGCTGGCGATGGCCTTCACATCATTGGGGCTGAAGGCCGCGAGGGACAATCCAAGTGTGAAACAGAAAGAAAGGCGGCTTTCCCATGACTTCCGAGCTCACGCAACAACCGCGAATTGCCGAGGCGTGGCGAAACTTTGTGAACACAGGGGACGTTGATTCGTCGGCTCTCCGTCCTGAGGTTGCCGCCTCATGGAGGCGATCAAAGGAGGCCCTGGTCGACCCGAAGGACGCGCTGGGTCGCCTGTCGATGGGCCGGGCCGGCGTAGACGCGCTGCGCGAGAGCCACCGCGACTTGATCGAAGTGGCGCGCCCTTTCATGTCCAGCCTGTACAGGTTCGTGGCTGGGTCAGGCTTCATCGTGATCCTGGCCGACGAACAGGGGCAAGCGATGGACGTGCTTGGCGATGAAGACGCCCTACGACGCGCCGGTCTCGTCAACCTCGTGCCCGGGTCGAGCTGGGCCGAACACCACGTTGGCACTAATGGAATCGGCACCGCCCTGGCATCTGCGAGTCCCCTGCAGATTTCAGGCTACGAGCACTACTGCGAGCGCTTTCACACCTGGACATGCTCTGCGGCGCCCATCCTCGGCGAGCAAGGGCAGATAGTCGGGGCGCTGCAGATGTCGGGCCCCTCCACTCGCACGCACGCCCATACGCTTGGAATGGTGGTGGCGGCAGCGGAAGCCGTCCGGGCGCAGATGCGCATCAATGCCAAAATGCGCCAGCTCACGTTGCTCAACGACAACCTCAACAAGATGTTCTTGATCACTTCAGACGGAATACTGCTTGTAGACGACCGCGGCATTGCACAGCGCGCTAACCCGGTGGCCGAAGGGATCCTGGGGGCGCCGATGGCTGCGGCCGAGCCGGGCGGGCCATACACAGAACCAATCTACGAACTGGTGAACAAGCCCCACTACTTCACACAGATGTTGGGGATCGGCAAGCCTTTCGATGATATCGAGATGACGCTGAAGACCCGCGGCGGGCCCGTGCATTGCCTGGTGGCTGCTAAACCCATTCACGACGACGAAGGCAATATCAGCGGCGGCGTCATCTCGCTCAACCCGTCAAAGCGAATAACCAAGCTAATCAGCAGGTACAGCGGGTCATACGCGACCTTCAGGTTCGAAGACATCCTGGGGAACGAGGAGAAGCTGCGCCGGGCGGTGGAACTTGCCTCCATCGCCTCCCAAAGCGACAGCAATGTGCTGATATGCGGAGAGAGCGGCACTGGCAAGGAGATGATCGCTCAGGCCATACATAACCGCAGTCGCCGGGTGGACAGGCCATTCGTCCCAGTCAACTGCGGCGCCATCCCCCGCGAACTCGTTGGAAGCGAGCTGTTCGGGTATGAGGAGGGAGCTTTCACGGGCGCTGCGCGCGGCGGGCGCCCAGGCAAGTTCGAGCTGGCCTCCGGCGGAACCCTGTTCCTTGACGAGATCGGCGACATGCCCCTCGAACAGCAGGTGGCTTTGCACCGTGTCCTGCAGGACAAGCGTGTCATCCGAATTGGCGGCAGCGCCGTCACCCAGCTGGACGTGCGGGTGATCAGCGCTACCAACAAAGACTTGCTGCAGGCGGTGGCCAGAGGCAGTTTCAGGCAGGACCTCTACTACAGACTCAACGTGATCCAGATCCAGCTGCCCCCGCTGCGTGAGCGGCCAGACGACATACCGCTGCTGTTCGACTTCTTCCTAGCCAAGACAGGCAGCAGGCTCGGCTCGGAAGTGCACGAGGTGGATCCGCGCGTTGTGGAATGTCTGATGGGCTACGACTGGCCGGGCAACGTGCGCGAACTGCAGAATGTGGTTGAGCGCATGGTGAGCATTGCGACAGACGGCAGAATCGGGCTGCAGCACGTGCCGGAAGAGATCCTGAGCCCTCACGCCGATGCCGAACGCCCGGCGCCGGCGGTTGCTCCGGCGGCTTGGCAGGCGGCTGGGCAGGCGGCTGGGCAGGAGACTGCGCCGGCGGCACGGTTCGCCGACTTCGCGGACGAGAGGCGCCGCATGCGCCGGCTGCTCCAGCAGCGCGAGCAGGAGCATCTGCTGGCTCTGATGCAGAAACACGGAGGCAACATCAGCCGCGTAGCCCGCGAGCTCGGCGTTTCGCGCAATACTGTGTACCGGAGGATCGACAAGCTCTCTGCGCGCGACCGGGCGGAACGGGCCACTCGCTGATCGGCGCGGTGATCGGCAAATGGCTGCGGGCACTCGCTAGGCAGTTTCTGGGGAATTCCTGGGTTGTGATCCTGGATCACTTGTGCGATAATAAAAGTTGTTGTGTGCACGCAAGCCCCATTGAAGGGAAGTGAGCCCTGTGAGTTTTGACCTGCCGAAGCATGCAGGAGTGGCTCTGGTTGGACTCAAGACCGGCTTGATCATGCCGACTGACGACATCGTGGAGATTACGCTGGACACTGTCAAAGACACTGTCCAGGACGGCGACATAGTCTGCGTCACAGAGGCCGTCGTCGCCCGCTCACAGAACCGGTATGTGACCGTGGACGAGCTGGTGCAAGACCTCCGATGCAAGCTCTCCGTGGGCGAAGAGGGCACTTTGGCGGTGATAAGCCCCATCGTGAGCCGAAACCGCTTCGTACTAGTCTTGTCGGCCATAGCCCGAGCCGTCCGGCGCGGGAAAGTCGTTGTCCAGCTCAGCGTCCCGTACGATGAAGTCGGAAACCAGGTGATGGACGAGGACTTCGCCAGTAGCCGGTTTCGTCTGAAGAAAACCCTCGGGAGCCTGCTCGAGGTGAGAGGCAACACTCCTCAGATGAACGTGCTTATTAGAGAGATTCTGGCCGCTCTGAAGTTCCAGGAGCTGGGGTTCACGGTGACGGCCATACGCAAGATAACGGGAAAAGGCATCGCCGACATAACCCTCCACGACCCGCAGGGGCGCCACCTGGTCGTGGAAGTGACATTTGAAGACATGCCGGGCACCGCAGAGAAGGTCCTCCGCATAGCCAGCGACAGCGAAGCCGATGGAGCTCTCGTAGCCGCAGTGGACCTGCAAACCCGCGAGATCGCCATTGTGGACGCTGCCGGGCTCCTGGAGGGCACGGCGAAGCCGCATGTCTATCCATACAGCGATAGGCTTGCCCTGTATGACGCGCGGGACGTGATCACTCTCGGCGAAATCGGAGACAGGCTTTTCCCCCACCCCATCACCGGAATCGACTACGCGCGCATGTATGCCAAGGCCATTGAGGCCGAAGGCGCCAAGTGCGAGATCCTCTACACCAACAACCCGCTGGCGGTGTTCAACTACGGCCACATCGACGGGATAGTCATCGGCGCGGTGCACGAACGCGAATCGCTGAAGAACCTTTTCCTGTCGTTCGGCACCAAAACGCCTATGCTGACCGTCAAAGACGTTGGGCCCGGGCCGTGGGGAGTGATTGGATCCAATGTGTCGGACCTCGAAGCCGGGATCCTGAAACTCCTGCCCGACAATGCAGACGATGTGTGCGATACGATCAAGAATCGAGTCGAGGAAGCAACCGGCAAGGATATCGAGGTTCTGATCTTCGGAGACGGTGCCTACAAAGACCCGGACACGGGCATCTACGAGCTTGCGGACCCATACCCGTCCATTGGATGCAGCGCCGGCCTACGAAAGGCATCGCTGCGCCAGGGGACGAAGCTCAAACTGCTCGTCGAAACCATGTTCAGGCAAGGGCGTTCGCGCGAAGAAATCGCCAAGGAACTCGCCACGCGTCCACCGTCCCGCGACAGCCTGGGCACCACTCCGCGCAGGATCACCGGCATCCTGGCCACCATGGCCGACCTGGCGGCAGGTTCGGCCGATGCGGGAACACCGATAGTGCTGATACGCAACTTTCCGCACAAGAGCCAAGGCGCATAGCTCAAGCGCATAGCTGAAGTGGACGGACAGCGGATGGACGATAGAGAGTGAGCGGACCACAGAGAGTGGATGAATGTAGGCCCCGCCGCAGCGGGGCCTTTCCTTTTCGTAATCCATCTCGGTACCCATTTCGGCATACTTTCGGTGACCGGCAGACGGCGGTCCGATGCCGATCCCTGCACTCATCAGCTACTCCTCGCGCCGACCATCGCCGGAGAACAAGACGATTCCCTTCTCCAGTATCTCCGTCTTCACCCAGCTAGACGGCATCTGGCAGTCGCGAGGCGAGAGCGGATGCGGCTCCAGACGCGAGTCCAACCGCGCCGCAATGACAGTATCAAATAGAAGGCGCCGGTCGTCCCAGGCGTTGCCGCCGAAGGCCGACGACACCACCGCAATGTCGATGTCGCTCTCGTCGATGGCCGTACCGTGGACGTAGGACCCGAACAGGATAACCCGATCAATGGGGATTCTGGCCTGCAGCGCCCTGATGAAGGCACCCACCGCCTCGGCTACTTCAGGTGGGAGTTCAGACATGACAGAGCCCCCTTTGTTCTGTCGTACAGGTCCTTGAACCTCTCCGGCGGGTTGGCGTCGAGCAATGCCCTCCTGTCAGTCGGATAGCGCCCCTCCACCTGAAACACAGAGAGATCCGCGATGGTATCCACTTGCGCGGAAGTGAAATCATCCTCCACTCCGGCAATCTCGGCCAGACGCCACAGCGCGTGCATCCGCGGAGGCGTACGACGCGTTTCCTGAGCGACCACGGCCTTGAGCATCTTCTCCATCGCCAGATGGCAAAAGAAACCGCTCTCCAAATATCGGCAGTTGTCCAGCATAACCTCCGCAGCGGCCAGCGCCTCGTATGCCTCATCCCGCCAGTAGTGCGCGTCCCCTTCCGAGCTCATCCCTCTCGTCCCCTCGCCCTCAGCAGGTTCGAGCGCGCTCGCGCGATCGCATTCGCGGCATCGCGCCCTGTGTACATACTACCATCCATTGGTTTCGGCAGCCAGAGGAACCGCGCGCCGCGCTGCCCCTCTACATGCTATCATCACGGATCCGGCAGCCAGAGCAACCGCCCATCGCACCGGCCCCGTGCCCCCGCTCCACTCAGATGGGCCGGAACTGCAGTCCATTCGCTCGCCCGCGGCCCGCACGCCCCACAACGCGCCTGCGCCCCGATTTCGGGGCCCCGTTGTGAACATTATGTCAACCGCCTGAGTCATTTT
>ENA-UOOH01001047-UOOH01001047.1-fermentation-metagenome-genome-assembly--contig:-NODE-1047-length-28439-cov-4.012718_pt1 | contig 28439 bp, 28 predicted proteins | sample MGYA00245778_ERZ724025 | MGnify/ENA primary metagenome ERZ724025 (study PRJEB28704, sample SAMN03018313) | fermentation metagenome | biome: anthropogenic terrestrial biome; feature: soil; material... | reverse complement strand
CGAAAACTGCTGTAGAAAATTATCTGAAGGGTGAGCTTAAGACAACAGGTTCCGTTTGCCATGAACATCAGCATCACGATGAATGTGGGGAATAAATGCTACATGGCCATTTGTTACACAATTAAACGATATATTTACAAGGCAAACATGCCTTGCATAATATAAAAAAGTAAGGAGGCAGCAAAATGTCAAAGTATGTATGCTCGGTTTGCGGTTTTGTTTACGACGAAGCAGTGGGCATCTCTGAGGCCGGCATTGCGCCGGGAACTAGGTGGGATAATCTTCCGGAAGATTGGGTTTGTTCCCTTTGCGGTGCTTCAAAATCAGAATTTGAAAAACAAGGGGAAGCTGCACCGACTTCTAAAAAGACGGCGATACCTGTCACCGAATCCTCATCCGATATGAGGGAAATGTCTGCTTTAGAGGTAAGTGCCCTTTGCGCAAATCTTGCACGGGGATGTGAAAAGCAATACAAGCCAGAAGAAGCCGATTTATTCAATGAGCTGGCCGGTTATTTTAAATCAGCATCTGCACCGGCTGAAAATCCGGGTTTCAGTCAACTGCTTGTGCTCATTGAAAAGGACCTTGCAGAGGGTTTTCCAAATGGCAACGCTGTATCATCGGATGCAAAAGATCGGGGCGCACTTCGTGCTCTTGTCTGGAGCGAGAAGGTGACACGTATGTTAAAATCTCTCTTGACCCGCTATCAAAAAGAGGGAGAATCCATGCTGCAAAACACCGGCGTATTTGTTTGCACTATCTGCGGATTTGTTTACATCCTTCTTTCTGCATATGAAGGTTCAATGTGGAGTGCATCCGGTGAATCCTATGTAAATGACGGAGTCGACACCACAACCACATGGGATTTGAATGCTGACATGATTTGTTCGATTGCCGGGAAAAAGCCTATTTCCGGATTGTATAAGGTTCTTACTAAACCTAATCTTGAAAAGTTGGCTTCAAATCGTGGTGATGGTTGGCATGGTGACCTTATCAAAGCGGAAAGTGCAAATCAACTTCTGATGATTATTGAACTTGGCACAATGAACACACAGACTGCAATTGGTAATGGCATTGTTTCTATTACTGATAATACATCCTTTAACTGTTCATCCTTGACCGGTTCAACATCTTCACTTGGCAACATGACTGGTCAGGCAACCGAAACCATTAATGAAATTGGCGGTGTTGAAACAACCTATAATACATCTGGAAGGGTAGCTGTTACATACAGAGGAATGGAAAATCCTTGGGGCAACCTTTGGAAACACATCAACGGAATCAATATTTGGGGTGATGGTATCTTGTCAAGGTGACTACACCTGCCCTGAACATCAGAAAGGGTGCAGGAACGAATTTTGGCATCACTGGTGTCATTCGTGACCAAGGTGTTTACACTATTGTTGAAGAAAGTAAGGGTTGGGGTAAATTGAAAAGCGGTGCAGGGTGGATAAGTCTTTCTTCTTACACAAAGAAAGTTTGATACTAACCTGTTACTATAAAGTTACTAACCGCCTTGATTTTGGGCAGCTATTCACTTGTTCAAAATCGTACAAAGTATTGAAAACAAAGTGTTTGTAACACCTTGTAAAATGAACTTAATCATGATATAATACTAACGAACGTTAAGTAAGAGGTGTTTGGTGTCGTGAAAAAGAACTTAAGAGATCGGATCAAACTAGTAGCCGTAGAGCATTTCAATAGCCATGGTTATCATGGAACATCAATCCGTAATATAGCAAAAGACGTGAACTGTTCCCTGCCAATGATTTATTACTATTACAATACAAAAAAGGAACTGTTTGATGAAATCATAAAAAAGGAATATTTTGATCTTTTAAAAAGGCAGGCGGCACTTTTGAAGACAAATAACATCATAGATTTTTATACAAAGTTTGTGTATAACTTGAATTCTCTGAGTAACTATGATAAAAAAGTGTACCGGCTTGGAATCAAGGTTTATTTGTCCTTTGACGGCGATGAGGAATTGATGGAAATCATGGATGAGTGGGAAAAGAAGATACTTCCACGGCATTATCAAATATTGAAACCCAATATGAAGAATGCAGACAATGGTATCGCGATTGTAAGAACTTTGGTACATTTATTGGAAACATTGATAGAAAATATTGTCGTCAAAAATAGGTTTTTATCCGAAGAAGATGTCCGGGAGGAGATTTCCATCGTGCTTCATGAATGTAAATGATTTATTTTACGTATTGCCCCCTGAACGTTTTAATACTATTCTGTAAGGAGGGATTTCAATGGATATCGAGAAGAAATTTTCCCTATTGCAAAATACCTACGCAGCATCGATAGCCGAGACTGTAAACACGTATGAAAAACTCAAGGTGCTGGACACAATCGTAGAAAAAAGAAAAGAAAGGCAGACACAGATAGCATCTTTTTTGAATCAACAGCTTGGCATTGAGACCGTTGAGGATGTTTTTTGCATGCTGTCACAAATTTATGGCTGTGCAAATTGGGTGATTGAAAAAACAAATAACGGTTATATAGCTACAGCAGTTTCGTGTAAATTATGTGCGCTTTCCAAGAAAATGGAGGGAGCAAATCCTTGCCATGGATGGTGTCTTGATCCTATGTTCGCTATGATCACTGCCACAGGCAAAGTCGATACCGGAAGCATCGTTGTCGAAAGCACCCTCATGACCGGGGACTGTTGTAAAGTGTCTGTCAACCTTCGTACAGAACAAAGTGATAATCGTGAAAATCCATGAATGTTAGGTCGAGGTATCAAAAAAGCCGGAAATATTTTTGGTATTTTTGTTGGACTCTGCATGGTTGGAATGTGGGGTATACTTTTTTCGACCGGGCAGGTTAATGAAATGAGCACAGAACCATTCAGAATCATGACACATCTTTTTCCAGAGGGCACTACTGCCATTTTTTTAATCGTCGGTGGGCTATTTTCTCTTAAACATAGCAGATTCGGAGAAAGGCTGCATTTTGTTTCCATTGGAATGCTGCTTTACTCGGTTGTGACGGCAGGCGGATATTATTTGCAGCTGCAGGAGATCGCAATGACAATGATGTTTGGTATGCTCTTTTTGGCGACTGTTGTTTTGATCCTATCCAATCTTGTTATATGGTAATCGCGATGATGCATACATGCCTGTATAACTCGGAACATGTTTCAATGCGCCGCGTAAAACGCGGGCAATATGCCTGAGGCTTTGCCGCAGCATCATATTAAATTGCCGGATTGGAAATATAGCATGTTTTAAATCAAATAATAGCATGGTACTATTTGAAATACCACAACCACCATCTCCTCTATATCGAGCAAAGGAGTGAATAATGAAATGAAACCGCATATAAAACTTTTGGTCGTTGTTTCTTGTGTGTGCGCGATTATATCAGCATGTATCGGTGTGTTTTACTCGTTTGACGGCACCGCGAGAACCGTCACGAATATCTATGGACAGGAAGTAAACCTGTTTGGCGATGGTATTTATGCAAACGATACTATCATGAAGGCGGGTGCTACCAAGGGAACTGACATTGTTATAATCATCGCATCGTCATTGCTGCTTTACGTCGTGTTGTTCTTGAGCCGGAAGAAATATGCGTCTTTTCTTCAAAGCGGGCTGCTCAGCCTAATTCTTTACGCTTCGACCTGCCTGATTATGGGCGTGAGCTTCAACAGATTATTTTTACTTTACACGTTACAATTTGGAAGCACGTTATTTGCCTTTATTTTATCCATGACTGAGCTACTTCAAAGTCAATCGTTTGATGATGCGCTTTATGAAAAGAGATTAACAGGGACAGCAATTTTTATACTCATCGGCGGGTGTTCTGCTCTTGTATGGATGATGTTTATCATTCCGTCCGTTGTTTTGGGTAAGCCAATGGAAATCATAGATACATACACCACCGAGCCGACATTTGCCCTCGATTTGGCTATTATTTTCCCATCATCGCTGTTTTGCGGCATAGCGTTGTTCAAGAAAAAGGCAATTGCGTATCAGCTGGCGCCCGTCCTTCTTACTTTATTAACGGGAGTAGGAATTTGTGTTATCCTGCAAACGGTCTTCCAGTCTTCGTTGGGCGTTGTATTAGGGGCGGGTCCATTGTTTGGGCTGGTGATATCGTTTGTGATTCTAGGGACGATTGCTCTTTTACTCAATATTAAGCTGTTAAAACGCACCGGGGGGGCGTAAACTGTTATGAGCCTTGGGGAGGAGGGAGGGGAATATGAAGATACCATTTACAGTGCGCAGTATTGATATCAAAGGCGAACAATTTTTATAAAAAAAAGAAATGGTCAAAAATACAATGTCCGTAATACTGGGGAGTGCGCCATGAAAAGAGTATGTGCGGTTTGTATGATATTGGTTTTGTGCCTGTCGCTGTACGCTTGCAGGCAGATGGAAAAAAGTTTCGATCCGCTACCGTCAAAATAGAATGTGCCGGACAGACCTTCTGAATCGCCGGAGAAATCGGAAGCCTCGGAAGGCTTGACCTTTCCTTTTGAGGACGGTGAGAAGCGAACCCGCTATCGTTTGGTCATAAACGGCATAGAGGTCGAAACGGAAAATCATCCCTTTACCCTTCCCGGGCGAACCCAAAGGTGGTTACTATCCGATTGAGGATGTGTTCAACTACTTTGGCGTTGCTTGCCTGACAAACGATGAACATAGCGCATTGGCAACAGTAATCAACGGCAACGTGATGAAAGTGTTTGCCGGTGTGCCCGATATGACATATGGAAAGAAGATAATGTCCGCCGTGGATCGTGTTGCCATTCCCGTTGCCATCGACGGAGCGTTGTATGTACCAAGCTTTTTCCTGATGCAGTTAACGGACAACAGCATGGTAGATTTCAGCGGTGACCGAACCGCGGCAACGCTGGACACCGATATGGTCGTAGATGCTTCCACTTCGGGTCCTGCCGGTATCAACGAGAGCGTTCTTATACAAGAAAGTGCAGACGGCAGCGGTGAAATCAATGCAAGGGCCAATCGTTGCCCGGTATGTCACGGTGTCGGCGGACATCATGAACAATATTCTGACAAGTACATGGTTCCCGGCAGTCATACATGGATGCCGGTCAATAAAAGCCGCTGGGTGCGTTGCGGCGTTTGCGGCGGCACGGGCCTTGTCAAATACTCTGTTAGGTGCTGTCAAACATGCGGCAGGAAAGAAAGCCAAGGATTGCATGACCCTTTTCGGGGGAAAATGCGCATTCTAATGAACATTACGGAGGTTTAGGTAGATTCATGTTAGAATTACTCATTGCAAAACTAAAGGAGTCTTCCTTTTCAGTCATTCCAATCATCATTCTGGTTTTTCTTTTACATATAACCATAGCATCCATGCCATTTTGGAGTCTGGCTTTGTTTTTAGTCAGCGCATTGTTCATGATATTCGGTATTACCTTATTTAATTTAGGGGTGGATGTCTCTTTAATTCCAATCGGGGAACAAATCGGTTCATCATTGGTAAAAAGCAGGAATTTGTTGCTCATCATTGTTTCGACTTTTATGATCGGTATCTTTATTAGTGTAGCAGAGCCGGATCTTATTGTGTTGGCTGAGCAGATAAATGGTGTGCCTGATTCCATGATCATCCTCGTTGTTTCATTGGGTGTAGGTCTGGCACTGGTGGGGGCGTTTTTGCGAATCTTGTTTCAGTTTTCACTTTCGTATCTATTGATTACCTGTTATCTCCTGGCATTTATTCTTTCCAAATTTACCAGCATAGACTTTCTTTCCATTGCCTGGGAATCCGGTGGCGTAACAACAGGCCCGATTATGGTACCTTTTGTCATGGCTCTTGGTCTTGGTTTGGCATCCGTTCGCGGAGATAAAACAACAGAAGAAGACAGCTTTGGTCTTATTTCTCTTTGTCTGATAGGTCCTATTCTGACCGTTTTAATATTAGGCATGTTTTATTCACCTGCCGGTGGCAGTGCGTTGGTTATTCCCAAGATTCAGTCAATGTCAGATATCGCTTCCCTGTATGGCGCAAATTTTCCCGCATACTTTAAGCAAATAACCATTGCCCTCTTCCCTATGATCTTTATTTTCACGATGTTTCAGCTCTTTAAGCTGCATTTGAAAACAAAAGCGTTGTTAAAAATTGGTGCCGGAACGATGTATACTTATGTAGGACTTGTTTTGTTTTTAACTAGTGCAAATGTTGGTTTTATGCCCGCGGGGTATCAACTGGGCAGTATTCTCATGGAGAACCATAGCCCCTGGGTGTTGATTCTCGTTGGTATGGTGATCGGATATTTTGTAGTTGCGGCAGAACCGGCAGTTTTTGTACTGAAAAGACAGGTGGAAGATATTACAGCGGGAGCCATTTCAGCGAAAACGATGGGGATAGGTCTATCGATTGGAGTCGCTGTATCTGTCGGTTTGGCTATGCTTCGTGTTGTTACAGGGTTATCCATTCTTTATTTTGTTATCCCGGGATATGTGATTGCTCTGATTTTAACATTTATGGTCCCTCCTCTTTTTACCTCAATCGCATTTGATTCGGGGGCGGTTGCATCTGGGCCACTGGCTGCCACATTTATGCTTCCCTTCGCAATCGGAGCTTCTGAAACAATCGGCGGCAATCTCTATACCGATGCATTTGGCATTGTCGCACTGGTCGCCATGACTCCGGTCATTACGCTTCAGTTATTTGGTTTGATCTATGCCATGCAATCTAAAATGGAAGAAAGAAATGTCATTCCGGCTTTGGAGGATACCATTATTGATTTGGATGTTTCTTCTTCAAATCAAAATACAATACCTGATGAAAAAGACTTGGAAAACCCTATGGGGTATCCCAGCATACAACCACCCATTAAGGAAGAAAAGGAGGGGTTCGAATGATCGATGGTTCCGAGGCCAGACTGGAAGCGCTCATTACCATTGTGGATTATAGTTTGGCTGATGTATTAAGCAACTTATATAAAAATCATACCATGCCGATTTGCCTGCTGACTCATGGGTATGGTTCGGCTACATCTGTTATCTATGATATTCTTGGATATGGCGGCCCGAAAAAAATGGTTGCAATCAGCATTCAGACCCAAAACATATCAAATTATTTTGTAAAGCAACTGAATAGTCACATTGACCTTGTCAAACCGGGAACGGGGATAGCCTTTACCATAGGCTTAAGCAGCATTGGCAGTGTTCTTTCTACAATCTGTAGACAAGCGGATGAAAATATAAAGATAGGAAGTGAGGACATGGCTATAACATCCAAGGATCCGTATCATTTAATCGTAACGATTGTAAATAGCGGCTATTTTGAACAGGTTATGGAGGCTGCAAAAAATGCAGGAGCAACCGGAGGTACTTTGGTGCATGCGCGTGGATTGGGATCCAAGGAAGCTATGAAATATCTTGGCATAACGATCCAACCGGAAAAGGACCTTGTCTTAATACTCACACCCCGGGAGAAGAAGCATGCCATTATGGAGAGTATTGTGCACAATGTCGGACTCCATACAGCCGGTATGGGTATTTGCTTCTCTTTGCCGGCAGATCATGTTTTGGGATTTGGAACAGGTATTGATCATAAAAACGAACTCTAAATGGTACTGAAACCAGGCTGTTCAAATTGAATTTAAAGTGAAACTGACAAAGGTTACACTTGCCTTTAGCCAGTCCTGCTTGTCAACAGGATCGGGATGAAAAAGGTGGAAAATAAGCAGGAAAGCGGATAACAAAAGGGTTTTCGAATATTTTCCCGGGCTTTGTTGCCAGGGGTTACCATATCCGGAAACCCTTTTTTCGTAAAAAATCTTATCAAATCTATGATATTCTCTTTGGCTTGATATACAGCCTGTCATGAACCGGCAGAGTATGGAAAGCGTTGAAAAGGTGCGTTAGACTTTTCAACCCTTCCCATAGCACTACTACTGATACTACTTACCATTCACAGTCTTCTTTAAATAATAATGGGCCATATGTTTGACAACTGCAGAATTTGAATATAAGTAATTATACAAATGTATAGACAAATTCATCAAAAAGGTGATATACTTATATTTGTATTATTATTACATCAAGATAAATACGAACGAAAATAAAAACAAATTGTCTTCATCCATTTGACATACTGCACTATCCCATTCTGTTGTTGAGAAAACGTGCATGTCTCAAAACCATCTGATGCAATATACCAACGCAGGATTACTCAAATAATACGAATATAAAAAGTAACGCCACGATTGCTACATTACAAAGAGGTTATCCATGTCAAACAGCATACATGATAAAGAAACAGTGAATGACCATCAAACGCAAATCAAACAGACTATACCCGATGGGTGTATACAGCATTCCCTGACAAAATCCATCCTCATGCATCTTTTGCCCGGAATTCCAATCCTGCTATTCTACCTCATAACGGCCCCCTATTTTATGCGGTTAGGGTTCCCTCCGGCCTTCGCTCTTAGTCTCGCTGCCGCCGTCGTGCTTATACCCGTTGAAATGGGTATTTTGTTGTATGTGAGTAAAAAAACATCCGGAATGTTATCCTTGCGCTCTATTCTTCCGTCCAGAAAACCCGTACCATGGCGGCAATCTGTTTTTTATTGCCTTGTCATCGTTGCATGGTCCTGCTTTATTTTAATTGTATTTTCAAAACCCATTGGTGGCTTTATCACGGATACGTTATTCTCATGGGTGCCCCCATGGTTTATCGATAGCAATCCTTTTGAAGGTACCAAACCGGTTCTGATCGTAACATGGACCATGATCCTGGTGTTTGGGAGTGTTTTAGGGCCGGCAGTTGAAGAATTTTACTTTCGAGGTTATTTATTGCCTCGGATTTCCCACTGCAAGGGATGGGCACCTGTGCTAAACGCATTTTTATTTTCAGCATATCATTTTTGGTCCCCCTGGGAAGTGATCACTAGAGCCATTGCCGTATTCCCGGTTTCTTTTGTGGCATATAAAAAGCAAAACATTTACATAGGTATGATCGCTCATTTGATTCTCAATATCATATTTACACTGTTTATGTTGCCATGGATATTGAAATAAATAAAGGGTAGGAGGCAATTCAATATAAAATTCGCATGATAAAGGTACTTTATGAATTTTTATAATTTATTGAAAGAGGAACGAAAACAAACGTGTTTTAACATCCGAAACGACATTTTTCTGTATTTAGAGCACAGTGAAATTGGTGGTATCCATCCATTTTTTGATGATTCGGATACTTATATGAGAAAAGCAGCCTATGTAGCCATCGGAAAGATATATCGATCTCATCAGGCAATGCGGGAGACAATCATCAAAACTCTTGAAAAACTCATGGGCGATCAAAGTGAAAGGGTACGCCAAACCGCCATCTATTCTTGCGGGGAAATTGCAACCATCGAATTTGATGTTGTGGAGCCTCTGCTTGAAACCGGGTTACATGACAAGCACCATTCTATACGAAATGCCGTAATCGGCTCTCTGAAAACATCCGGTCAGAAAAACCCGGTTCCAACGCTGACGTTCTGCAAAAAACATATACTCTCTCCGGATGCTGAAATTCGCAGGCAAGCCTGTCACGGCTTGGAACTTCGCGGAAGAACACACCCACAGGATGTCATAGATATACTCAAACTTTTGCAGTTTGAAAAAACAAAACGGGTGTATGATACGCTGATACATGTTTTAGGACAAATCAGCTACAAAAAAGGATGTTTCCGATATGTAATCAACCAACTGAAAATCTGGGAAAACAAGGATCTGTATCCGCTTGTTCAAAATGAAATCATTGAAATACATGGCCGATATGAAAAATTCAGCGAATTTACCCAACAAGAAATCATAGATGTTTTTGCAAAAGAACATGCAAAACCCGTATGACATGCATGCACTCTTCATATGAACAAAAATGAAGAAACAAAATGCAAGATGATTATTTTGCGGATGGAAACGATTCTTATTGGTTGTCATGCTGATTCTTGTTTTTATGACGTTACATTCCCTGGAATGTTTTTATCCGCAATACATTACCACTTACGACGAATGGACCCGCTTTATAGACCGACCGTACGATACAGATTCCGTTGATATTGCTGATTGCGTTTTTGATCATTTTGCATTTTGCAAAAGAATATGAACGTGTCAATTATAAATTGAACATATTTGCCAATTTTGATGAGCTGACCGGCTTATATAATCGCAGAATGTTCAACTATGTTATGGAAGAGGTCATTCAAAGTAAAAATGAGCCTCTCTATCTCGCTCTTCTTGACCTTGACAACTTAAAAAAAGTGAATGATACCTACGGTCATTACGTGGGCGATATCGTACTGAAAGAACTTTCCTGTCTTTTGCAGACGACATTTGCTCTTGATAAACATATTGTCAGCCGCTGGGACGGGGATGAATTTGCGATCATCTATTTCGGAGAAAAAGATGTGCTGATAGAGACGCTCGAGGCAATCAAAAATGTCTTCAAAACCTTTGTATGCGCCTATGAAGAAACAACCGGCATCAGCACAAGCATCGTTTCGTTTGGGGATTATAACAGGGTATCTCAAATTTTAATCGCCGCAGATCAACAGTTGTATCTGGAAAAAATAAAAAAAGACCAATCGGTTTAATTGCTTTGGTTTCATTTCCAATGAAACCAAAAACATTCAATCCATTTTATGAAACCATGTTCGATCTCACGCTTTAGCCTTCAATACGCCCATATTATTTTCTGTGAAAGGAACAAAATAATGAAAAAACTTATTTCTTTCGTTCTTGCATTGCTACTTGTGACTCTTCCCCTCTCTCCTTATACATTGGCAGAACCTGTCAATAAAGTCAATCTATCAAGAATGACCGATAGCGACATCGCCGGAACGGGATATACCTATACCGCCGAAACTCACACTTTGACCGTCATCGCTTCCGGTCTCTCTTTTTACGGAACAGGTGAAAATGTGTTCATCAAAATCAATGAAAACGTGAAGGATATCACGTTATCCAATGCAACTCTTTCGGGGGAAGGCTGCGGCATCGGGTATTATGGAGAAAGTGATACCCTCACTATCAACATCGATGGCATCAATTCCATCCAGGCTCCCTCGATTTCCTCCGAAAATGCATTGATTACCTCCAAAACCTCCCTCTTCTTGAAAGGCATCGGTACGTTGACCCTTTCGGGTGTGAATTCCTTATTTGTGGAAAAAGGAAATTTAACCATCCAAGATATCAAATTGATTGCTTCCGACCAGGTGCTCAACGGCCTGTGGGTCAAAGACGGCGATTTGATGATTACAGACGCTCAAATCAAAGTGGTATCCAAATATGCCTCTCTGTTTGCGGGCAGTTTTGATTCCACAACAAGTAATGCCTGCGGCGGCAATATCACCATCACGGATTCCACCATTGAAGCTGAATCTTGCCAGTACGCTTCCATTGTGGCTTTCAGTGAGTCCAACGGAGAAGAAGGTAACATTTTCATATCCGGTAAAGCTCGAGTGAAAGCCAACGGGGGTATCGGTGACAGCGGTTCCGAAGGGATTTATGCCGAAGGCATGCTGACCCTATCTTTGTCCGACGATGGCAAGCTCATTGCCAACGGCGGTACCGGTACCACCGGCTATCATGACAGCTATGCCTGCGGCATCAACGCCAAATCCATCTCCTTCGCCTTTACCTCCCTTGCCTCACCGAAAAATGGGAAAATCATTACCAAAACCACCGGGGATACCACATTCCAATTGATCGCCCAAGCCGATGGCACCATCGCCCAATCCCTGACAGCGGAGCCAACAATTGCCAACGAAACCGAAGATGAGGATCCTGCCGAAACCGTTCTGCCTGCCGATCAGGTGGACTGGGTTTTGTATACCGTGATGGGTGTAGGTGGCTTGCTATTGTTTTTTGTTCTTTTACGAATCTTCTTGAAAAACAAAGAATAATCCTATTTAATTTCAATTCTACTTAAAAAAATTCCATTATTATTCAATGTGTTTTCTTAAATAACAAAGAATATTATTATGTTTTTGCAATTCATCTTGAAAAACAACCAACAATATGATACTATAACCGCGGAGGGATGAATATGTATTATTTTTCATTTGGCTATCCGGCTAATCATGTATTTTTAACCGACGCCGCCGGTAAAAAAACAGAAAACGGTCTGAAAATTCAGTGCATCTTCAACGCAGACCCGTCCCGAAGCATTGCTATCAACGGCGTACCTGCCACCCCTGCATCCGGCTGCCTGAAGGCCACGGTGGAGTTGACATCCTTTAAGAACATTCTCACCGCAGTGGATACACAAACCGGAGAAAAAAACAGCATTACCGTTTATTATGTAAAGAAGGCTCATAAAACCTATCGGTTTTCCCTGGACGACAACATTTGGTTCTTGCAGGATATAGCTAAAAATCAACATATCTATCGTTCAATTTTTGAAAACCCTTACTTATCCATGCTCAAAGGTGTGCATGATCAATACGGCACCCATTTTCATCTCAATATTTATTACGAAACGCCCCATGACGGCGGCTTTAACCTGACCATGATGCCGGATAAATACAAAAGCGAATTCATCGCCCATTCTGACTGGCTCCGCTTTTCTTTCCACGCCAACGCGGACAAACCCGATCGCCCCTTTATACGAAAAGGGTACGACCAAACTAAATTTGAATGTCTGCGGGTTGCCGAGCATATCATCCGTTTTGCAGGGGAAGAATCCTATGCCAAAGAAGTCACCACCATGCACTGGGGCGACGCAACCAAAGAAAGCGTCCGGGCTCTTCGGGCTTGCGGCGTGAGAATGCTGGTGGGTTCTTTCCGGTATGCCAATCCCAACAACGTGCAAATCCGCTATTACCTCAATGCCGAGCAGTGTGCCCTGATGGAAAACTACGGGTTTTATTACGATCCCGAAACCGACATGGAATTTGTTCGCTACGGTTCTACTTTGCAGCATACCGCTTTGGAAGATGTGCCTGTTCTTTCCGCCTTGTTTGAAAAACAATATCCCCTGTATTCTCACAAAGAAATTTGTGTTCATGAGCAATACTTTTATCCCCATTACGTCCGCTATATGCCGGATTATCCGCAACGCTTTGATATCGGTGTAAAATGGGCCGTGGAAAACGGTTACCGTTCTTTATTTTTAAGCGATATTATGGAATTTGATCAAAAGAGATGAAAGGAGTATCCCCATGAAACCTATGATTACCCCTTTGAAAACCGGTGTAGCTTACCATTCTAACCGTATTTTGAAAAGTGTCCAAGAAGACATGATCGACTGTGTCAACCACAACATGAATTTGGTCGTACATATGTACACCCACAACGACATGGATCGTCACAAATACGTGATGAAGGATATCATTTCCATCACTGAAGATTTAGGTCTGGAGTGCTGGGTGGACAACTGGGGACTGGGAGGCCCTCCCGGTGAAAAAAGCCATTTTCTTGCCTATCATCCCGAAGCCCACCAATACTTTTCCAACGGAGACATGGACCCCGTACACGCCTGCTACAACGCACCCTCTTTTGTGGCGTTTTCCAAAACCTGGGTGGATCATGTAGCGGAAGCGGGCGGCAAAACCCTCTTTTGGGACGAGCCTCATTTGCTGGGTAAATCCATCAACGGCAAAATGGAATACACTTGTCGCTGTGAAACCTGCCAAAAAGTGTTTGAAGAGCGATACAACCGCCCCATGCCCAGAGATTTTGATGCGGACTGCATGGAATTCCGCACTTGGAGTATCATACATTATTTTCGCACCGTTACCGATTATGCCGCTTCTTTGGGCTTGAAAAACACAACCTGCGTCATGCTCAATCCCATTTTTGGTATCAGTTTGGATAATCTGGACCAGTTGGGAACGCTGCCCCATCTGGATTCTCTCGGTTCTGACCCCTATTGGATCGGCGCCAATCCCGAAAACGTGTATCAATTTGTATATGAGAAAACCCGTACCAATTTGGAAATGGCAGATACATACCAAAAAGATCATAACCTTTGGATCCAAGGCTATAACATTCCCGCTGGTCGGGAAGATGAAATCATCTATGCTACCGATGCCGCCTATGATGCAGGAGCCCGAACCATCATCAACTGGAGTTTCCGCGGTGGCGAAAGCAATAATTACCGCTGCGACAAACCAGAAGTAGCCTGGCGCGTCATCGGGGAATCCATGGCAAGGATCCGTAACCGTCATAACGATGAAGTTCGCCGCTTATCCATGGAATTACGTAGCAAATAATCATATAAGTCGGTTGATAAATTCAACCGACTTTTTTACTTTAAAATTGAAAAACGATTCGTTCTGTGCTATAATGGCATCCATATGGGAGGCGGATGTATGTTTCAGGGAAAAATGAAAGCCGTCACATGCAGCTATGATGACGGCGTAACCCAGGATATTCGTTTCATTGCACTGCTCGATCGATATGGACTTAAAGCCACATTCAATCTGAATTCCCGGCTTTTGGGTCTTCCCGGTGAGCTGGTTCGAAACGGCGTTAAGGTGAATCACAATAAAATTTCACCCGCTGATTGTAAAGCGATTTATGCAGGGCATGAAGTGGCGGTACATACCCTGACCCATCCCAATTTGACCACACTCTCAACTTCTGACATTGTATATCAGGTGGAGCAGGATCGGCTGCGTCTGTCGGAGTTGGTGGGATATGAAGTGGTGGGGATGGCGTATCCCTGCGGCGGCGTCAACAACGATGAAAGGGTAGCAGATATTATTAAAAACCACACCGGGGTTCAATACGCCCGTACCATCACTACCACCGAAAGTTTTGATCAATCAACAAACCTCTATCGTTTCAACCCTACGGTGTATCATATCGATATGGATGATATGTTCGCCCTTGCCGAACGGTTTCTTTCGTCCCAACCGACAACACCCCAGGTTTTTTATATTTGGGGACATTCCTACGAATTGGATGCCTGGAATCTGTGGGGGAAAATGGAAACATTCATGCAATATATCGCCGGAAAAGAAGATGTTTTTTACGGAACAAACAGGGAAATACTGCTTTCATAGCAATTTTGCGGTTGCGCGGCTTTTTTGACAGTTAAGGCGCACCCTGTTGGTGCGCCTTGTATTATGCCCAGGAAATAGAGCCTGGTTTGGGTTGAGAAATCAACAACGGTTTCAAAAAGGCAACGGCCTTTTCCAACCCTTCATCCACCGTCATCAAGCTGTCTTCATGTTCAATGGACATGACCTTATCGTATCCCGCCAAACGGAAAGCGGAGATCATACCTCTCCAGTAGTCTTCTCCATTTCCATATCCCACTGTGCGGAAAATCCAGGAGCGGTCGTTTTCTTCGGTATACTGTTTGGTATCCAATACGCCGTTTCTCGAGATGTTAAAGGTGTTTAGTTGGGTATCTTTGGCGTGAACGTGATAAATGGCACCTTTCAGTTCCCGGATCGCCATGGCGGGATCAATGCCCTGCCAAATCAAATGAGATGGGTCAAAGTTGGCGCCGATGACATTGCCAACAGCCGCCCGGAGTTTTAAAAGGGTTTCGGGATTATAGACACAAAAACCGGGATGCATTTCAAACGCAATTTTCATGACCCCGTGGGAAAGAGCATATTCCCCTAAATTTCTCCAATAAGGAATTAACACTTCATTCCACTGGTAGTCCAGCACCTGCAGAAAATCCGTAGGCCAGGCGCAGGTTGCCCAGTTCGGCGTTTGATCCTCGGGACAGCCGCCGGGACAGCCCGAAAAAGTAACGATGGTATCCACGCCCACTTTTTCCGCCAGCAAAATGGCATTTCTTATCTCCCGATCGCCTGCTTGTGCTATTTTTTTGTTGGGATGAACCGGGTTTACATGGCAGGCAAACGCCATGAGTTCTACATCATACGTCTGAAAAAGAGCTACAAAAGCATCCATTGCCTGCTTATCTGCCAACAACTTTTCGGGATCGCAGTGTGCTTTCCCCGGGTACCCGCCGCAGCCGATTTCCGCCCCCTGGATTCCCAAAGCTTTGCATTTTTTCAACGTGTCTTCTAAAGACAGTTGACCGTATAAATTGGTCAGTACGCCTAATTTCATTCTTTTCCTCCCATAACTTTACTGTTTCTATTGTACATGAAAAATATTGGTTTTGTCAAACTTATTTTCTGAAAGGTTGGTTTACATGAGAAGAATGCCCCTAAAAGATCGTACCTTGCCTAATTATACCTGGGGAGAAGAATGCCTCAATACCCTTTCCCATGGATTGGGCGCCCTTTTTGGTGTGGTTGTGTTGGTCCTTTGTATTGTGGTTGCCCATCAAAACGGCAATACCCGTGGAATCATCGGCGGCGCTATTTACGGCGGCAGCATGATCATCCTTTATTCCGTTTCCGCTACCTATCATGGGCTAAAAAAAGGCATAGCCAAACAGGTGCTGCGGATCATTGATCACTGTTCCATTTATTTTCTCATTGCCGGAACATATACGCCCATTTTGATTGGTCAAATCTTTGATTACAATGCCAGCATCGCTATCCTTTTGTTGATCGTGGAATGGGGCGGGTGCATCGGCGGGGTTATTTGCAGCGCCATCGATGTGCATCGGTTCCGCTATCTTTCCATGTTCTTTTATTTGGCGATGGGCTGGAGCTTGATCGTGGTCATTCGCCCGGTGCTGAAAATCTTTCCTCTCCCCTTTTTCCTCTGGGTTTTGGCAGGAGGCATTGCCTATACCGTCGGTGCGGTTTTGTATGGATTTGGCAAGAAAATCCGCTATTTTCACGGGGCGTTCCATTTGTTCGTTTTGGCGGGTTCAGCGTTACAATTTGTCGGCATTTTACTATACGCCCTATAAAAACAGGCACCGCACTGCGGTATCTGTTCTGTGATTAGGATTGATTCCGATAGGCGTTTTTGACGGAAAAGTAGGCGGCCTTCGGTTTGCGGTATTCATTGAGCATGCCTTTATTATTAAATCCCCTGGCACGATCGGTGGCTTGTATCGACGTGCGGGCGTCGGCGAAATGCCACACATAGGTTCCCACAATTTCTTCTTCGCCAAAAAAGGTATTAAGCTCCTCCGCTACGAGATTGGCCTGATATTCTTCGGTCCATTTGATGTTGTCAAACGTATGATGCCCATACAATCCGGCTGCGCCGAATTCCGAAATCATAATGGGTTTATCCTCCAAACCTTCGTCTTTCATTTTTTGACGAAAGTCTTTGATAAAGCCCGGCCAGGCACGCATGTCACCGCCGTACCATCCAAAATAAAGGTTCATGCAAATGATGTCGCACAAGTCCAGATAGGTGCATTCGGCGGGATGATCGGTGGCAAAGGTGATCAGGCGGGAGGTATCGTATGCTTCAATTTCCGCTCTGAATCCTTGGGTCAATTCCCGTGCCTGCTGGCTTTGGGCATCGATTTCGTTGTGCAACCCCCAGAGGATAATACTGGGATGATGATAATATTGGTGAACCATTTCCCGGTGGAACGCAACACCCCGCTGATACAAAGCATCGGTGATCAATGGGGTCTTTTTCACGCCCCACATGGGTATTTCACACCAGAACAGAATGCCCTGTTCATCCAGCATATCCATAAACAGGCGGGAGTTGGGATAGTGGGAACCCCGTATCGTATTGCATCCCATGTCCAACACAATATCAATATCTCTCTGCATCAAACCCGCCGGAACGGCGTGTCCGAAATCCGGATGGTCTTCGTGGCGGTTGATACCTTTTAAGAAAATTTCCCGGTTGTTTAAAAGCACTTTTCTATTCTGAATTCGAATGCTTCTAAACCCAATGCGCTCCACCACATCGTCTTCATCCGTTTCGATAGACAGGGTATACAATTCCCCTTTTCCGATGTCCCATAGCCGGGGATGTTCCAGGGAAAACTGCGCGACACAGTCCCCTTGCTGGCTTGTGCCCTCAAAAACCTTTTTCCCTTCCAAATAGACGGCAAAAGGCACATTGGCATCTTGAGAAAGTTTCCCATGTACATGCAACGATGCCAAGGACAAATCGTCGCTGAGCGTGTAGGAAAACTTGTGATCCACAAAATGAACAGGGGGCAGTGAAGCATATTCCACACGGCGGAATATTCCCCCGTAAAAAAACCAGTCCATATGAGAGCTTGGGATTGTTTCGTGGTTGGCTTGATTGTTCACCGTCACGGTCAACGTGTGTTTCCCCGGTAAAACATGTTCTTTTTCTAATGTGAACGCGGTGTAACCGCCGTCGTGGGATCCCCAGTAGACACCATCCAAATATACGTCGGCTTTGCTGAGTACGCCGCCGAAGGACAGCCACAGGTTGCCCCCTTCAAATGTAAAAGTTTTCTGATAGGTGGCTGTACCCCGATAGGTCAACAATCCCAACGTTACGTTCCAACAGGAGGGAACATACATATTTTTTGTGTACCCATTGGCTTCAAACTCCCAAAATCCATCCAAAGATTGTATGTTGCGCTTGGATGAAACGGGAAATAATCTGGTCATGATGTTATACCTCCAAATAGGATTTAATATTGGTATAGGATATGCCTTCGATGATTTCCTTCAATGCGAATTCATCATAGGGATATTCTCCGTTTTCCACCCAAGAACCCACAAGATTGCAGAGGATTCTGCGAAAATATTCATGGCGGGTATAGGATAGGAAACTGCGGGAATCGGTCAACATCCCCACAAAGTTACCCAGAATGGATAAATTCGCCAACGATTTTAACTGGCTTTCCATGCCTGATTTGGTATCATTAAACCACCAGGCGGAACCATGCTGTATTTTACCTCTCGCTTCGCTGCCCTGAAAACAACCGAGAATGGATGCCAACAATTCGTTATCTGCAGGGTTTAAACTGTACAATATGGTTTTGGGCAGGGCGTTCTCCCGGTTTAATGCATTCATAAATCGGGTGATGCTTTCCGAACAGGAACGGGTGGAAATGCTGTCAAACCCGGTATCGGGACCTAAGAGGTCAAACATGGCAAGATTGGTATTTCGCTGCACGCCGTAATGAATCTGCATGACCCAACCACGGCGGGCGTATTCCCGGCCGAAAAACAGCATCCAGTGGGTTTTATACACATCCGCTTCTTGTTCGTGAATGGTTTCTCCCCGCAACCCTTTTTGAAAGATAGCTTCCACCGCTTCTTGGGTGGCAGGGGTATATACCACATAGTCCAGTCCGTGGTCCGATGCTTTGCAGTCAAATGTATCAAACCAATCCATGCGTGACAGCATGACCTGTTCCAACGCCTCCACCGTACCAATAGACATGCCGGCAACCTGTTCTAATGTTTGAATATATGCGGAAAAACCCGGTTTTTCCACGTTGACCGCTTTATCCGGGCGGAATGAAGGCAATACTTTCACCGCGCAAGTAGGATCCTCCCGAATGGCACGATGCCATTTCAATGTGTCGGCAGGATCGTCGGTGGTACCGATAACCTCTACACGGGATGAGGCAATCAACCCCCGGACCGACAGGGAAGGTTCTTGTAATTTTTTGTTGCACAGATTCCATACTTCTTCGGCGGTGTTGCCATTTAAAATGCCGTCATAGCCAAAATAGCGTTTTAATTCCAAATGGGTCCAATGATACATGGGGTTCCCGATGGCTTTGGGCAAAGCCTCGGCAAAACGCTGAAACTTCACCCGATCGGAAACCGATCCGGTGATTTCCTCTTCCGGCGTACCGTTGGAGCGAATGAGCCGCCATTTATAGTGATCGCCCCCCAACCATACCTGGGTGATGTTGTCATACTGCCGATTCTGGGCAATTTCTTTGGGGTTGATGTGGCAGTGATAGTCGATAATGGGTTGATTTTTGGCATATTTTTCGTACAACTTCACCGCCGTCGATGTTTCAAGCAAAAAAGTTTCATCCATAAATGTTTTCAATCTTTTACCTCACTATATCATAACACCTTGTTCATGTATTTCAAAATCATCCTTCATATGTCACATCCCCAACCATCTCAACTATCAGTTATTGTTTATTTGGGTTGCTCTTTATCCAACTTCGCATTGCGAAAATACAGGCACAAATCAATGCTGACCATGATCAGGTTCAATAGGTAAAACACGGAAGGATAGCCGGGGAATTTACCCGTATCCATCCAAAGCAGGCCTTTCCAAACCACGCCGCAAATGTACCCAAACCAAATCAAGCACAAGAAAAACAAGCTCTTGCCTTTGGCTGTACCAGCACGATAGGATTTCATGATAGAAGCCGGCCAGGAAATGCCAAAGCTGATGACCATAGCTGCTTCCAAAATTTCAAAAACAATACTGCTCATAACAATTCTCCCATACTATTCATTTGTTTTTGCATCCATTTTGTTCTTTGCATAGCAAGACAACCTGCCTATCCTATGACAGGAAATCGTTGCTTCTCATGTTTTCACCTAATGGTTACACCCCGAAAGTATATCATACTTTCGGGGTGTATGCAAGCAGTATTATCCGATTTAGTATTTTTCCCCATGTTTGTTGTTAAAAATTTACAGTGTAAATGTAATGAGCTGACAATCGTTGATGGGATTTCCATTCGGTTCCTTTTCCCCGGTTTCAATCCAGGGGCAGGTGTACCAGGTACCGTCTTTCCCGATCCCCAATGTCTGGGTATTCACGGGTAATTTCCCATTTTCCAGCGTAATCACACCATGGTCGGTGAGCTTTCGGGTGGGAATGTGATAGGTCATGGCCGTCAAATGGGACACATCGTTTTTCTTATATCCCGATATATAATACAACGTATCATCATCTCCCGCCTGCATGGTCAGGGTCATGTATCCATAGCGAAAATCCTCAAAACATCCATTTTGACGGCAGTATTCGCTGCAAATGCGATCCAGCAAAATCAATTCTTTTTTCAATGGATCAAAGGTAAACAAATACCCCGATTTCCCATGGACACAGAAGAATTTTTGATGCTTTTCGTTCCACACCAAATACCGCCAGTTGTATCCCTGGTGACCGCCTTCATGGGGATCCCATACCCCAAACATATCTTTCTTCAAATGCGCCCATTCTACGGTTTTCACCACCCCTTCATCGGGATGATAGGAGTAAATGGTACCGTCGGGATTGGTAAAATATGCGGTGTTGTCCCGGGGATCGATGGCAAAAATACGGCAAAGGCAGAAATAATTATCGCCGGCGCCGATTTCTCCACCGCGGGAAACCTGTCCTATATTCTTCATTTCATTTTTGTTGATATCATACACCATCATGTATCCCTTGGGCCAGGTGAGGCAATACAATAGGCCTTTGTTTGTATCCATATTCATGGTAATGATACCCTCTTCGGCGGGGGCAGAGGCTAACAGTGTAAAGGCATTGCTTTTTTCATCATATGAAAAGATTTTTCCTCCGGTGTAGGGATGGTATCCTTCCGGCGGCGGCGCCGGTTCTTCTTTGTTGTTGTTTCCCTGATAATAACCATAATGGGTGGCAAAATAATATTTTCCCTGATAGGAAAAAAAAGCCGAATGGGATTTCCCGTGAGGAATGGTCTTTTTCCCTTGTTCCCCCGTCAAGTCCCCCAAATCTGCCAGAAATACAAGCGTCTGATTTTCAGGTTCATAACGATAGATTCTGCCGTGGGTATCGATCTGGTGAGAAGATAAGGTAAAATACACATGCCCGTTGTCTACCACCGTCAGGGAATTGAAATTACTGTCACTTTCACCAAACCCGGAATTCATCTGTTTTGCCATTATTTTTTTCTTCATTATAATCACCTCAATATAATAAATAGGGTTGTCTTGTTTCTTCGAACCGTTTTGCATTTTCCGCCCATTTCTCTATGATTATATGGGGGGGTTCTTGACGGATGATCATATCATACACGTCCATACTGCCATTTCTTCGATTAAAATGTCTGTTTTCCATATGAAAACCACTTGGATATTCCCTGCCCAGCAAAGATAGAATTTCCAGTTGGGTACGATATGGACGAAAGGCTTCCCGATCATAAATATGTAGCATGGTACCATGGTAGACTTGATCGGATTCCTGATCAAAAGAGGGTTGAAAATACCGCTCAATGGCTATAAAACCCGGCAAATCCAAGGCATTCAGTTGAGATGCGATTTCATTTCCCCGCGTTGCGGGAGAACCAAACACAAAAAATGGATAGGTGGTACCCACACCGCATGAAAAACCGGAATTCTGTAATAATCCCGTGGTAGCAAAGGCAAGAAAGGTCATGGGCGTGGGAATGTTGGGACTGGCGGGAATCCAAATCAAGCCGGTATCCTCATACCACATGGTTCGCTCCCATCCCTCCATGGGTATGACACGCAAATCGCACTTTCCCTGAAGAACGGTTTGGTTATACATAGTGGCCAATTCACCGATGGTCATGCCGTGACGCAGGGGATAATCAAATACACCCAAAGAGGAAAAAAGTTCTTTTTTCATTCCGCCCCCTTCCACCATATGCCCACCGATGGGATTGGGCCGATCCAGCACCCATACGGTTTTTCCCAGGGGCGTGAGTACATTCATTTGGTAAAATAACATAGCAATGTAGGTATAGTGGCGTACCCCGGCATCTTGAAAGGTGGCTACGATTCCATCCACATCCCGGAATAAAGAAGCATCCAAATGATACCGGGGGTTGGAAAAATTATAAATACTATGGACATACAAACCCGTTCGTTGATCCGGGCCGGATCGGATGTTTTGATACAAATTCCCCCGTATCCCATGTTCAAGCCCTATGAGAAAAACCACTTCGCATTCCCACGCAGGCATCACGTCTATGAGATTTTGTCCTTGTTGGTCCAAAGCCGTGTGGTTCATTAATAAGACTACTTTTTTGGATCTTACTTCTCTCTTTAGCGTTTCAATTCCCAGCTTCACCGGGTTTCCTTTCCGGGTCGCTCGCATAACAATCTCCCCCCTTACCGGTATTATATCATAGGAAAATAGAATCAAACAGGCGGAAAACGGACAGAATATTGGATAAAACGGAACAAACCCTTGCATTTTGTGTTGATTTTCTGTATAAAAGAATGGGGGGTGAACTATATGCAATTAAAACCTTTTTTACTTGATTGTTACATCACCGATATTTCCGCCGGAGAAGTGATACGAAAACGGGGGACCTTTGGGTTGTCGCATACAACAAAACGGGAATACGATACCTTTTTATATTTGAAAGAAGGAGAACTTCGGCTTCTAAATAAACAGGAAAAGGAGTATTTCCGCGTTTATTCCAAACAATGTGTGTATGTTCCGTATGGAATTTACTGTGGCTCTCTATATTCCCACATGGAAAATCATGTGTTGATGGTGGCTTTTCGGGTGATGCAAAACAATGTGCCCTATCCCCTGACCGATACTCCTTTTATGTTTGAACCTACGGAAGGATTTGAAAAAAGCATTTGTTCTTTGATTTCCGCCCCTTTAAGTGAAGAAAGAATTTTCCGTCAAAGAGAGCTGGTTTATCGTCTGTTCCAACAGGTATATACCCCGGAGAATCGTTATGAAAACGAAGGGAAATACACTTTGATTGCACCGGGGGTTAAAATCTTAGTTGAAAATTTCAACGAAAATATCCCGATTTCCGCATTGGCGGATCATTGTGCTGTCAGTGAAAGTTATTTTAGACGCGTGTTCAAGTCCTATTTCGGTGAGAATCCTTTATCCTATCGCAATCGGTTGCGGTTGCAATCTGCCCACGAACTGATCATCAGCGGTCTGGTGACTGCCGCTGAAGCATCCCGCAGAGCCGGTTTTTCCGATCCCTGTTATTTTTCACGGCTGTACAAAAAATACAGAACCGATGAAAAAAAGAAATCTGATCAATGACTTGACGGTTTATACATTTTTACATAAAAAGCAGTCTATAAACTATGAGTTTATAAACTGCTTTTTTCTATGCGATTGAAATACGCTCTCAGAGATTCTTTCGTATTTTCGCATTTTCCTTCTATCACTCCATCCAACAGGGTTTGCAGGATCATGCCCATGGATTTTCCCCGAGGTACGCCCAGGTTTGCCAAATCGTGACCGGACAAGGCAAGATTTTTTACTTTGACACAGGGATTGCTTGCCACGACCCGCTGTAATCGCTCCGTCATGTTAGAAAAATCCCCAAAACGATTTCTGGCAGCAGGCGCATGAGCGGCTCCATCGGCCTTTTGCACTTCCAAGAGTTTCCCGACATCTTCAGGGGAACGCTCTGCAAGTAAACGTTTGATTTTGACCTCATCCGAAAACACGTTGGCATCATGATACAAAACTAAAAATTTCACTCTGTTGATGGTAGCCTTGTCTGCCTTTAACCGAGAAAGCACCCGGGTGGCAATCTCTGCACTGATTTTTCCATGCCCCTTAAAATGGTCGCCTTCCTCGTCCCTGTAGTAACAAGCTGGTTTTCCCCCATCATGAAATAAAATGGCCCACCGCACATCGCTGTCAGGAATTGCCGCATCCAACGCTTGTATGGTATGCAAAAACACATCATAGCAATGGTAAGGCGTTCTCTGTTCAAATCCCACCATCGGTGCTAACTCGTGGAATAGGATGCTGAACACATCAGAAAAGGTTTGGAGTATTTTTCCTGCTGATTTTCCTAACAAAAAGGCGTTCATTTCTGAAAAAATCCGTTCAGCGGCAATGTTTTTCAAAAGAATTTTGCAGCTATGCAAAGCGTTGACCGTCTTTTCATCCAAGGAAAAATCCAGTACCGAAGCAAAGCGTAAAGCACGCAGGATGCGCAATCCATCCTCATGAAAACGGATTTCGGCATCTCCTACGGTGGAAATAATTTTTTCTTGAATATGGGCTTGACCCCCGAACCGATCCACCAGTCCCCTTTTGGGATTGTATGCCATGGCATTTATGGTAAAATCCCGGCGGGATAAATCATCTTCCAACTTGTTTGAAAACAGCACATCCTTTGGATGCCGGTTATCTTCATATTTTCCATCGATGCGATAGGTGGTGATTTCAAACCATTCCCCTTCTACGCACACCGACAATGTACCATGGCAAATGCCGGTTTCCGCAACAACAGAATCGCCAAATACTGTTTTCATTTCATCCGGTGTTGCGCTTGTGGTGATGTCGATATCGTGAGGCAATTTGTTCATCAAATAATCCCGGACACAGCCACCCACTACATATGCTTCATAGCCGGCTTTTTCCAATGCTTCCAATACCCATAACGTTTGGTCAGACAGCACATCCTTCATGAAATCTTCACTTCCTTTTTGATATAAATCCCGCGTCGGTACCGACGCGGGAAAATACACCCGGGGAAAAAACTTTATGCCGTATAATCTCTCGGCGCGACCGAAATCTCGCTTTTGGATGTGGACAGCACCACCAAAGTACGGGTGACCGAAACGCCCGGAGCAGACTTGATATAATTCAATACCTGTTCTAATTCATTGCTTCCGCCGGTTACCACTTTCAACAGAAAATCGTAATCACCGGTAATGTAATGACATTCCAATATGTCGCCGAATAAATTCATTTTTTCAATGAATTCGTTGCTGTACTTGGGATTTTCCAAACTGACGGATATAAATGCCGTCAAATCCTTTCCCAGTTTTCGAGGGTCAATGACTGTGGTATACTGTTGAATAATACCGGATGCTTCCAGTTTACGGATTCGCTCAATCACCGCAGTCACCGAAAGGTTGATATGCACGGCAATCGCCGAAGCTTTGATTCGCGAATTTTCCTTCAGACAAGAAAGAATTCGTAGATCGATTTCATCCATCATGTCACCCATGGTTTTTCTACTCATTTTCATACCTCTCTATATTTCATTTATTTCTGGAGTTCGCCTTCCTCTATAACTCATAATAACATCTATTGAATTTTTTTGCAAGACAAAAATAGGATATTTTCACATTTTCAAGCCAATTTATTGCTTTTTTTATGGTTTTTAGTTACCTTTCATTTTTATTTTTGCTATCATTCATTGAGAAATTGATATAACAATTCGATTATGAATATGATGTTTCGCACAATGTGATAGGGATCTTTGACGGGAAGTGCCACCACTTTATTCTGAGGCTTTCCTTTTCTGTCTCGAATCTGGATCCATTCCCGAACCTCCCGATCGGGGTTGGGAAAGATAGAAAAGGTATACTCAAACACCTGATCATGCCATGTCAAAAAAGAGTCGTCCCCAGAACGTACGAAACAGAGTAGGGTGATATGTAAGGCTTCAGAATGGACCCACCACAATTTGCTGTTCCAATCCGATAGTTGTTTGACCATGGGTTCACTTTCCATACCGGTGTGCTCCCCTGTAGGTTCTCCTCCGTCCACGCCCACAAAATGCAAAATACCACCATTTTCTTCATCCCATCCGATTTCAAGTGCCTTCTTGACGATGCCGAAAATTTGTTTCAAACGAGTAGGATCCCCCAATAAATCGGCAGCGTCTATTTGAAACCACATGTCTTCAATGGTATGACCGGGGTTTGCATGCTGTCCCAGAATCTGGGGAATAAAGGTGTTGTCAACCGATATGACCTCATGGATTACATTGTTTTCATCAGCAAAATGATCCAAAATATCATCGGAATACTGTTTCAGGTGTGTAAGAAGGGTTGGGATAAAACCCAAATCCATTTTTTCTGACGCACCATGTAATTCCTTTATCACATTGGTGAGGATCATGGGAATACCATGAGCACGGAAACGGGGCGACAAAGGATACGGCAAGGTATGAAAGGATCCAGATTCGATACGATTTATCAAAGAAAGGAACAATTGTTTGGCAAAGGCATATGCTTTCCGATCATTGGCGGCCTCTGCATATTTGCCAATTCCGGCAACCACAAAACAATCGGCATATACCGACATGTCCAGTACGTCCCAACCCTCCACTTTTTTGGGAGTTCCATCCCTTTCCATCAAAAAAACACAACGCCAGTCATTTTTCCCCATCAAGCAGTGTTGCATGAGAAAATCTCTGCCGTTTTTCGCCAGTGCAAGAAACTCATTTTTTTGGGATTGGTTGAATGTTTTCCCCTTCATCATAGCAAGTTTGGACCACATCCATACAAACCGACCCATACTCCAGGTGTATTTATCATAGGAAACCAGCTGTTTCCCCATATTATCATAGCAATTTAGATATCCACCGTATTCCTTATCCAGACAAGCGTCTTTCCAAAAATACAATAAATTATTAGTCAGTTCGTTTTCATAAAAGCCCAAAAGGGCTCTGCATTTTATTTTGTTCATATCATTCTCACATTATTTCTTAAAAATTACCTGTAACTTCCAAAATATCCCGATTGTGATGCAATGCCAACAACCCCTTCAATGCTTTGTTTTTTGGTGCACGTACCGAAATAATAATTTTTAATTTTTCTTCATCCATCCCTGTGGTTTTCACTGTGATGATTTCCAAGTGGTTTTGATCCAGTTGATTGATTATTTTCTGCACGATCCCCTCTTGATTCATAACCAATACAGAGAGTTCTGTGGTAACCAGTGTTTCGGAATTGGGGGCAAAGATATGTAAGATCCATTGTATCAAAATCAATATAACCGTGGTGGCCAATCCCATGGTATACATCCCGCTGCCCAGTGCCAGTCCGATGCCGGCAGTTGTCCAAATTCCCGCCGCCGTGGTCAATCCTTTGATGGTACCTCCTCGGACAAAAATGACGCCTGCCCCTAAAAAAGATACACCGGTTACAACATTGGCTGCTACCCTGGAAGGGTCAACGTTATCTACATCCGAAAATCCGTATTTTGACACTATCACCATACAAGCAGCACCCATGGCCAAAATAATATGGGTTCGCAAACCCGCTTCTTTGAGTCGTCTCCTTCTTTCCAATCCGATCAATCCCCCGCAAAAGCAGGCAAGCATGATGCGAATTAGATACTCCAGCTGTTGAACATGCATACTCTCTTCAATCATTTTCCAATCCATATAAATGCCCCCTTATATTTCTTATGTATTTATGACTCATTTCAGTGTATAGGTATGTGTATCTCCCACCGGGGCGATCCGGTATGCAGTCCGGTTCTTGTCCTAAAGTATATGCGTCATGATGACTGGATGTATCATGGTAGCTTGCCAATGGTATTTCACAAGGAAAAAAGGAAATTTGTTGGCATATAACAGAAGGATTCCTTCCCTGTTATATATAGGGAGATTCGAAAAAAGAAAAACACCCCTAAGGGTGCTTTCTTGTTGCATCTTACTGACGGTTGAATCTCTGTTTAAATTTGTCCACACGACCGCCTGCATCCACAAACTTCTGTTTGCCGGTATAGAAAGGATGGCATTTGGAGCAAATTTCAACACGAAGATTTTTCCTGGTAGAACGGGTGGGATATTCTGCACCGCAAGCACAGGTAACAACCGTTTCTACGTATTGGGGATGAATTCCTTCTTTCATAACATTCCCTTTCTGACTGCCTTCATGATACAGTCCCAATAGAATGAAAGCGGTGCATACCTATTGGTAAGATATGCACCCAAGGTGAGAGAGTCAGCGACGACCT
>ENA-UOOH01001045-UOOH01001045.1-fermentation-metagenome-genome-assembly--contig:-NODE-1045-length-28469-cov-12.755649_pt1 | contig 28469 bp, 26 predicted proteins | sample MGYA00245778_ERZ724025 | MGnify/ENA primary metagenome ERZ724025 (study PRJEB28704, sample SAMN03018313) | fermentation metagenome | biome: anthropogenic terrestrial biome; feature: soil... | reverse complement strand
AGACCCTGAAGGTTGCCGACCCAGTACATCGAGCGTTCGCCGTCAATCCCTGCTCTCAAGGGACGATGCTTTTCTTTCATGGGCTCCCCTTCGGCCTCATAGAATAAGATAATCTTCTTTTTTACCAGAATCTCTTTAGGCACGATGATGGAGTAACCGTCCCCGGCATAAAACCTGATGCCGTTAAAGTCAGCTTGTTTGACCCCATGGCTGGCCAAAATGTCATCCAGCCATACACCCTTGACATTGAGGTGAGCAATCTCGCCGCTGGAAGAAATATTGCTCAGCTTCTCTTCAGTGCTGTCCATTTTATAGATGTCCGCCAAAGAAATACTTGCGTCAGCCCCAAGACCCCGGATTTCTACAATATAGTCCTTGTATTCCGAGTCGGGACCTGAATCGCCAGCGCATCCGGAAAGCATAAAGAGCAAGGCTAAACAGAGGATGATACTTGCTGTTTTTTTCACTATTCTTATCTCCCTTTCTAATACTCACCCGGCTAAAATTAACTGCTGAGACTGCAATTAACAGAAGGGCATTTATCATTGCTTATTTCCATAGAGAGGATAAAAAATCCTTTTTGCTCTGCTCATATCTTTCAAAACACAAAAGACATTCTCCCTGAACAATACTCAGACCTTGACAGAGCTGGTATAATAGTTTTAAGAATGTTAATTTTGAACGGAGGGTGTTTTATGAAAAGGATAAAAACTATTGCCTTCCTATGCCTCTTCTTAACTGCTTTTACCAATGCAGGCTGTTTTATATCATATGTGGGGCCTGAAGTTGAAGTGGATCTCCAGATAGTATTTCTTGACCAAGAAATCCGGGAGTATATCCACAGGGCCAGAGCCGGTGAAGGGGACCTGGACACCTTATACAGAGAAATAGTCCTGGAACCGGTTCAGCGTGAACTAAGCGCAAGGAACAGCAGCATAAAAATAGAAAACTATCAGCAGCCGATAGAAAATTTAGATGAACTGGAGCAGGCTATTGAGCTGTTGTCCGCAGGCAATGTGGCCAGCATTGTTAATGATGCCTTGAAAAAATCCAATGATTTTATCGAAGGCGTGGATACCATAGTCTATATCTTTCCCTGCAATCCCGAGGACAGTTTTACCAAAGAGGAAATGAAAGGGGTGCGGGGAGTCTCCGGCCTCAACTGTGGCACAACTATCTTGTCGGTCAATCCCCTGGCGCCGGATTGGCAGAAAACCTTGTCCTATGTCGCTGCCCATGAATATCATCACGTCACCTGGGGAATTCGCCACGGGCATAAATTTGCCGGGAATGTATTGGAAGTCCTGATTCTAGAGGGCCGTGCCGATTCCTTTGCCAATCTTGTATTCCAGGGCTTGGCAATGCCCTGGACCTCTTCCCTGAGCAAGGAAAAAGAAAGGGAAATATGGCGGAACTCCGTTAAAGATAATCTTGATAACACTGACCTGGTCTTTGCCAAAAACCTGACCCAGGATGAATTTTGGTCGGGCTACGCCGTTGGCTATCACATCGTGCAGGCGTTTATAAACAATAACCCCCAGGTAAGCGTGGAAGAGTGGACAGGAATGACAGCCCAAGAGCTCTTCCAGAAGAGCGGCTATGAAGACTGGCTGGCAAACTGAAACAAAGGCGGCAGAAGCGGGAGTCCGCACAAATCACCGATTGAAAGATGAAGCAAGGCCGCACAATCAAAAGACTGTGCGGCCTTGCTTCATGGGAGTTTCTCGTCGCTGTTGTTACGGAAATTAAGATAAAATGTCTCGTCTCCCTGCAAGGCTCAGCGCACACCGGACCACTTGATACTGAGCGACTGCATCAACATTTGCAGCTCGGATGCCGAGCCGCCGCAGAGCTTGATATCTCCTAACAGACGCTATTTTTAGCAAACACCCAAACCTTGAAAGAAATGGTATTATATTTTTGCACGTACACTGTTTCCTTGTTATCGTAGAGTCAGATTATCAAGCAAGGGAGAAAATCATATGTTTACTAAACATGTCAAATTACGGAATAAAGACACCCTGAACAATAAAAAAAATAGGATATGTTACATCGTCGGAGCAGGCGAAAATTATGGGTTGGACTTTACCCCTTCTTCAGAAGACTGCGTCATTGCAGCAGATGGCGGCTTGACCTATATCGAGCAAGCCGATTTAACCGCCGATTTAGTAATTGGTGACTTTGACACACTGCGCCGCCAACCAGAACACCCACATGTCATCACCCTGAGTACGGAAAAAGACGATACCGATACATTTGCTGCTGTTCGCGCAGGTATAAATATGGGCTGCTGCATTTTTCATATCTATTGCGGCACAGGCGGCAGGCTGGAACATACGGTTGCCAATATACAGTTGCTGGCATATCTGGCAGAGAAAAAGATGAGAGGATACCTGTTTGATCAAAGCAGGATTATCACGGCAATTACAAATGCCAGTCTAAAGTTTCAACCGCATCCCGCAGGCTACATTTCTGTGTTTTCACATTCAGAAAGTGCAACAGGCGTCTGCCTTAAAGGCCTGAAATACGAGCTGGATAACGCCACTTTGACAAACACCTTTCCCATTGGCATCAGCAACGAGTTTATCGGGGAAGAAAGTGAAATCACCGTAGGCTCAGGTACGCTGCTTGTCATGTTCCCACGAGAAAGAAAATTATGGCCTTACACAATTTTATAAGGCAGTATCTTAGTCTTTACCTTTTTTGGCCTGCTCGTAGGCCCGGTGCCAATCCGGGAAACTCCGCTTCATCGCTACCGGCATGAAGGTTTTCTTATTGACACAGACGTTAACAGATGTGGCAGTTGCGCACAGTTCTCCCCGGGGGTTAGAGATCTCATACCCATAGACAACCCTAAGGCCGTCGTACTTTTCAATCCAGGTTTTTATCCTTGCTGTTTCTCCGTAACGCAAGGGCTTGCGGTATTTAACCTGGACCTCCAGCACCGGTGATACCACTCCTGCTTCTTCCATGGCCACATAGTCGCAGCCCAGGCTTTCAATCAGCGCTGTGCGCCCCAATTCCATATAGACCAGGTAGTTGGCGTGGTAGACAACCCCCATTTGATCTGTCTCGGCATATCTGACTGGAACTTCAGTTGTTGCTGTATGCATGTTTCCCACCCTCCCGAGAAGCTTAATTCTCTTTAACTAAGCGCTAATATATTCGGTCAAGACTAACCTCATAGTGATAGATTTCATATTGGACATGAAAGCGATCTTTCTTTTCTTTTCGGATTAAGAAGACCTCATCACCAAGAGCAAGCAGATAGATGTTTCCACTTAGGTGCCTGATTTCCTTAACTTCGGCGCCCTCGCAGCCAACGATTCTTTGCAGCCCTCCGGATTTTACTATGGACATAATCTCATTTTCTGCTTTCAGGCTATTGTAAATATCTCTGGGATTAATCAGCAAGGCAATGATCAGCAGGATGCCAACAAATCCAACCCACAGCATTCTTCGCTTCATTAACTTTCCCCTCTCCTTCCTAAGACTAACAACTCAGGAAAAATGTACCCTCATTATACACTATAACTGGAAAAGGGGTTGCAGTTATCGCTCTATCCTGTATAATGCAGTTAGCAATAAAATTAAGCCCGGGATTAATTAATTTAATCTCCCGGGGGTAAAAGGAGGGCAATAATGTTTAAATTTCCTCAAGGACTGTATGTGGATGTCCGCATTGAAGAAACCTTTGACACCAAGATCACCTTTAAGAAGAAGGAATTGCAACAACAGAAGATCCGCAGCAACAAAGGGGCTTTTATCCGGGTATTTGACGGCAAACGTTGGTACTACTGCTCCACCACGAATGTGGCTGACATTCAGGGGCAGATTGACACTTTAGCCAAATTGGCCGCACCTGACCCGAACATACTGCAGCACCCGATAGTCCAGGCCTTTGAAGTGCACCGGGAATCCCTTATTCAGCATGACAAGCATTCGGTCACAGACATTCCCGTCCGGCAAAAGCTGGAGTTGTTGGAGAGCTACTTGGCCCTTGTTACCGACCCGGCAATTGTCCACCATACCTCTTATTACGTGGACAATAAGACCATCAAGTCAATTTACTCCTCCAAAGGCACTGCCGTCACCTTTGACAAGCAGACCTGCGGCATCCGCCTGACCCTGGAGCTTGCCTGCGGCGAGAATAAAGATCAGGCAACGGTGTCCAAAGCCGCTGTCAATTTTATAGAACTGCAGGGGCTGGAAGAATTCATCTCAACTGAAATTGAGAAAAGTATTGCCTTTACCCGGGATGCCGAACCCGTGGTCCCCGGGGAATATACAGTCCTTCTCAGCCCCGAAGCCACCGGGGTATTTACCCATGAGAGCTTCGGCCACAAGAGCGAATCCGACTTCATGGTTGGGGACGAAACCATGAGAGCCGAGTGGGCCCTGGGCAAAACCATCGGGCCGGAACTGCTGACGATTATCGACGACGGCGGCGAAGCGGGCAGCGGCTATACGCCCTATGATGATGAAGGCACCAAGGCCAAGAAGACATATATCATCTCCAATGGCATTCTGACCGGACGCCTGCACAGCGCTGCCACCAGCGCCGCATTGGCAGAGCCCCTGACCGGTAATGCCAGAGCCATGAACTTTGAATTTGAACCAATAGTGCGCATGACAATGACCTACATTGACAAAGGCCACAGGCCCCTGCAAGACATCATCGCTGAAACTGAAAAGGGCATTTATGTTGACACCATCAAACACGGCTCGGGAATGTCCACATTTACCATGGCTCCCGCCCGGGCCTATAAAATTGAGAAAGGGCGCATCACCACCCCGGTAAAGATCTCAGTAATCACCGGCAATGTTTTCGAAACCCTGGCGGAAATCGATGCAGTCAGTTCAGAATTTGAACTTCTCAGCTTTGTCGGCGGCGGCTGCGGCAAAATGGAACAGTGGCCGCTGCCTGTTGGCTTTGGCGGCCCCTACACCCGGGTCAAAAAACTTAAGGTTCAATAGGGGGGAAAGCAATGAAACAAGAGTTTATTGTTATCAGGACAAAAGAAACTGCGGTTAAGATCCAAAACAGCCAAATCAACGCCGTCCGCCTGAAAGACATCGTCAAAAAGGGCGTGCGGGTTTATGAAAACGGCAAAATCGGCATCGCCGGCGCCATTGGCGACATCGCCGAGGGTGCCCTGCTGGAAAATGCCGTCCAGAATTTAACCGCTGGCATCGGCTACCCTTACCCTCTCTCTACAGAAAATACGGAACACCGCTGCTACAACGACAAGCCAATGACTGCAGAGGATTTACTGGCCCTATCCGAATCCGTTCTCGACACTTTGCGCCAGGAATATTCAGATTTCAGCTTCAGCGAAACCATTGCCGCTGCTGAAATAGTCCAGCAGATGCGCAACACTGAAGGGCTGGACCTAGAATATAAAGATGCCCTCTTCTCTATTGGCCTGATCTTGAAGGATAAAAAATCTGCCAATCTCTTTGACGGTTTTATTGTCTGTGAGGGCCGTCAATTCGACCCGGTCCAATTCTGGAACATTACCCGCCCCATGCTGGAAGCCTACCGGACCCCGGTGGCTTTGCCAGTTGGCGAGACTCTGCCGATTTTATCTTTCGATAACAGCGGCACTCTGGGCTTCTTGTCCAATTCCCTTAACGGGGAACGCTACGCCACCGGCAGCTCACTCTTTAGCGCAAAAATGGGCAAGCAATTGTTTAATGAAAAGATCAATCTAGAACTAAACAGGAACCCCAAGTTTGGCCCCGCTGCCTTCTTCGACATGGAAGGGGTTGTCCTCAAGGATGACTGTCATCCCCTGATTGAAGCCGGCAAGCTGGTCAACGTATATACCGACAAAAATACCGCTCACCTATACAACCTGCCCCATACCGGCGCGGCCGCCGGCGAGTACGATGACATGCCCGGGCTGGCAGCTGCCCGCAATGCCCCCATCCCCTTGCGCTTCAAGACCGACTCAACGGACCTGAAAGCAGCCCTCAAGGGTCAGCCCGCCATCCTGGTTGTAGTCAGTTCCGGCGGCGACTTTACTCCCGACGGCAGTTTTGCCGCCCCTGTTCAAGTGAGTTTTCTCTTTGACGGCGAGCGCATTCTCGGCAAACTCCCTGAATTCACCATGCGTTCTCACCTATACAAGATGCTGGGCGAGGACTACATCGGCACCTTTGACAACAATGCCTTTTACCTGGGGGACCTGCCCACACAACTGCAAAGCTGCTATATGACCATCATGCGCTAAAGACGAAACCCGCTCAAAAGCGGGTTTTTCAGTAGGAAGGTGTTCCTGCAAACCTGCAGAAAAAACCGACCCTGCGGGCCGGATATTCTTAGAAGGGAATCACTTTAATTATAATCAATTTTGTAGTGAAACCGCCTTCGAAAGTAATGGTGTGAGAAATAAACATGTATTTTTCTCCAATCTTCGCTATTTCATCCAGCACATCGAAGGAACCGGCGCTGGAATAATCATAGCAGTAGATTGTTACCGCCCCGGCCCCCAGGTCCGCCTCCCGAGTGCTAATCTCGCGCACTTGGTAATCATGATCAGAGGTGGCAAAGACACTGGGGTCGGTGTAGATATCGCCATAATGAAAGCCGTCGTAATTGCAATGCTGGCTTAAGAAATTAAGGCAGCATTCATGTAGCCAGTCACCGACTAGCCACTCCAGAAAATTAGGGTCGTTATCTAAATACCCTCCGCTATCAGCCGCCTGAACTAATTCTCCATCTTCGGAAAACCAGAATTCGGCGTGGCCGTCATACTCTGTGGAGTTAAATCGATAATGCCGGGTTTTAGTTCCCTCAATCTCTTCTTCTCCCAGGTATTGGGCCATAAAGGTGTAGTTATCGAATTCGTCGGCATAGGTAAAGTGAAGTTCCTTAAAGGCAACGACGAAACTTAAGTCAGTATCGGAAAAAGTGTAAAATTCCCCATCCACTGTTTTCCATTCGCCGGTATCCTCGGGGGCGGGATCATTGCCGGGGTCCTCACCGGGGACCTCATCGGGATCATCCCCTGGCTTCCTCACATCGCCTATAGAGAAGCCACAGCCCGCCAAAGACAGGACCATCAGCACCACCAGAAACAATGCCAACCAAGATTTCAATTAAGTACCTCCTTATTCCAGCAGGCCGGAATAATTAATCATCCTCTCTGCCTCCCTCCATCTCTGTGGTTGCATCTTCCACTCGGCAACCTCCCAGCCCTGCTCTAAGGACAGTGTATTAAAGGGTAGAGCCATCGTCTTTATGTTAATTGCCCTTTGCCTTTCAGTTATTGCGAATATATAGAGTTGTAACCATAGTCGAAATAGCCGGGTGCACACCGGCGTCCAGTTTTTTAGAACAAAAAACTTTATCCGCCCTTAGGGTGACCTGCTTTCACGGCAAGACCCCGCTTCTCTTCTCAATCACTACCGGCGCCTGATTCAGACCCGCCGCAGTTTGTCTGCCCTGATGGCTGGCGGGATTGAAGAATTTCCCAGCGAAGAAAGGTCAATAATGGCCTATACCCGCACCCACCAAACTGGCGACGCCCTGGTAGTTCACACCCTGGGCCAGGAGACTGTTACCCTAAGCCTGAAAAGCTGGAGGAAGCTGAACTTTTGCAGCGAAAATGGGGTCAGTTTCCACAGAGGCGTCCTTACCTTGCCTGCCGGCAGCACCGGCATTCTCACCAGCAGAAAGAAATAGATTCCTCCCGGGATCTATTTCTTAAACAGGCCTAAATATTGGCCATACCCCTCTTCTTCCATCTTCTCCTTAGGGATAAACCGGAGGGCAGCGGAATTGATGCAATACCTGAGACCCGTTGGCTTAGGTCCATCTCCAAAGACATGGCCCAGGTGGGAATCCGAATGTTTGCTCCTAACCTCGGTGCGGGCCATGCCATGACTCTTATCGACCTTTTCCTCTACAAGGTTCTTGTGCAAGGGTTTAGTAAAGCTGGGCCAGCCGCAGCCGGCGTCAAACTTATCCCGGGATGTAAACAGGGGCTCGCCGCTGACAATGTCCACGTAAATCCCCTCTCGGGTTTCATCCCAGTATTCATTCTGAAAGGGGGGTTCGGTGCCGTTCTCTTGGGTCACATGGTACTGGATTTTCGAGAGCTTTTCCTGCAAATCGCTTTTATTTAGCGCCCAGCGTTCCCAGATAAACTCATCTCGCCCGGAACTCTTGCGGTAATTCTTGTAATGGGCGGGATTCTTTTTATAAAAGCCCTGGTGGTAATCTTCCGCCGGCCAGAAATCACCGGCAGGAAGAATTGGGGTGACAATGGGGGCGGAGAAGCGGCCGCTTTCGGCAAGAGCCCCCTTGGAAGCTTCCGCCGCCTCTTTTTGCTCAGGTGTATGATAAAAGATTGCCGTTTTATAAGACGTGCCCTGGTCACAAAATTGCCCCCCCGAATCTGTGGGATCAATCTGGCGCCAATACATCTCCAGCAGGGTCTCATAAGCCAGAATTTCTGGGTCATAGACAATCTGCACAGCCTCTACATGGCCGGTTTCTCCCCGGCAGACCTGTTCGTAGGTAGGATTGGCCAGAAAGCCGCCGGTATAGCCGGAGATTACTTCAATTACTCCGGGGTATTCGTCAAAAGGCGCTACCATGCACCAGAAGCAGCCCCCGGCAAAAGTCGCAAGTTGATGTGCCAATATCTTTCACTCCTTATTCAAGACTAGTATTTCCATTATATCTCCAATTCAGCATCTGAAAAAATCCATCTCCCTGTATAGTTAGGAGCTGACAAGAAGAAACTGTACCTAAGCTAACTAAAGGAGGAAAGTTTTGTGCGCTTCGGAGGCACTTTACTCAAAGGCGGCATTTGTGCTTTTATCTTTCTGCTGGTTTTACTTAGCGGAAAGCTCTATGCCCATCACCCGCAGTTCATAAGAACAGATATATCCGAGCTTGAAAATGCTCGCACTATTTCCGAGCCGGCAATTTCCCGGGCAATCTACGCTGAATTGGCTCCCGGCAAGGTCCACTACTACCACTTTGTAATCCTGGAAGACCAGGAGCTCTTTGCACAGATGCTGGTCCCTGTCCGCCCTCGCTATAAAGATTTCCGGCCAACTCTGGCCTTAATCGGTCCCGGCCTGCCGACAGAAGAGGTTCCCTTTGCCCTGCCTTCGGATACCGGCGCCATCATTCTGCCCTGGGAAGATAAAGAAGTGTTCTTTGAGCCCTTTACCCAAACCCGGTATTACATGGCCCAGGAATTTCGCCGCTCATTGCCGGCGGGAACCTGGAACCTGGCAGTGTACCAGCCTGAGGGCAAGGGAGGCAAATACACCTTGTCAGTTGGGGAAAAGGAGCAATGGAAAATAAAAGACATCCTTGCCTTCCCAGCCATGTGGTTCCGGACTCGCTGGTGGTACAGCCCCGGCCAGACCATTGCCATAATCCTGGCGGCGCCGGCGATTACGGCTCTCCTAGTCTGGCTGCTGCTGCGCATCTTGAAATAATCTGCCCTGGCGGGGTATTTTTTTTGCCCCATTACCTAAATCGGATAACAATTACAGCAAAAAGAGGAAAACAACCAGCAATTTCCCGAAGGCAGAGAATGAGGCAGGTGCTATTGTAATAATGAAAAGCTTGAATAGATTATTATTTGGAGGTTGCTATGAAAAGGTTAATTCCTGTTTTAATGATTATCCTGCTTGTTCTGGGGTGGGGATGTGTCGGAACTGGCGGGAATGGCGGTAATGGCGGTAATGGCGGTAACAAAGATATTGCTGTTACCATAGAGATTCCACCGGGATGGGAGGAAAGAAAGGCAGAAGGCAATATTATCTTGTACGATTTAGTCAACAACCAGGGCGGGTTCTTTTTCCTCACAAGGGACGACGCTATGGGCAAAAACCTTAAGGAACATGTAGAACGGAAGAAGTCCTTTTACCAAGAACAGTATAAGGACTTTGAGCTGCTGGGGACAAAAGAATTAAGCATTGATGGTCGCGCTGCCCTGGAGATTACTTACACGACTAACAAAACTAAAAATAAGGATGCTTACGTGAAGATTGGACAAAACGTATTTGTATTTAAATTAGTAACTGGGGAAGCGAATTTAGATGACATCCTTGATGATTACCATTGGATTCTCGAGTCCGCTAAATTTAAGTAAAGCTTTCGAGACTCGAAAGCCGCGCAAGCAGCACTCTTGCGCTGACAAACCTGCACTAGCCATTAAGAGAGCCAGGCTCTCTTTTTTTATGGAACAGATGTTCCGCCAATGATATAATGAGCTCATACTTAAAAGGCAGGTGCTGAAGATGCCGGAAATCGCTATCGGTGTCAGGGAATTGTTGGCAGTCAAATTCGGACCCCGCAATCTCAGCCGGACCATGACCCATCCGGCTGTAATGCAACAAGGGATCCAAGGCCACAAGGATGCAACCAAAAATCGCCCCCCGGAATACCAGCGGGAAGTTCCGGTGGAATCGGGCTGGATTGAGGGCAGCTGGCATCTCCGGGTCCGGGGCCGCATTGACGGCCTCCTGGATACGGGAGAATATATCCTGGTGGAAGAAATAAAGACCACCCGGGCGGAGGACCCCTTAAACCTGCTGCCGGAACATAATCAGTTTTATCTGGCTCAGCTCATCCTCTATGCTTACTTTGTCGCCTGCGATAACCCCGACAGGAATGTGCGGGCCCGGCTGACCTGGTGGCACCTGGATACTGAGCAGGAAATTCAGATTGATCTGGACCAGGAACAAATTGCCTCAGGGGAAGATTTGTTCCGCCAGCTGGCCACTGAATACATCCGCCGGGAAAAACTGCGCCGGGAGCGCCTGGAACAGCGCAACAACAGCCTTAGCAGTATGGAATTTCCTTTTTCCAGCTATCGGCCGGGGCAGCAGGAACTAGTGAGCACCACTGCCCTTGCCCTGGAATACGGTCAAGACTTGATGGCAGAGGCCGCCACCGGCATTGGCAAGACTGTGGCCCTGCTCTTGCCGGCCATTGCCTGGCTGGCAGGTGCCCCCGCAGATGCCAAGGTGTTTTTCCTGACAGCCAAAACTTCCGGCCGGGAGATCGTCCTGGAAACCCTGAAGCACTGGCCGGAAATAGAACTGGTAACCGTCTGCCTGGAGGCCAAGGAACGCTGGTGCACCTATCCCGATGGTGACTGCGATAATTGTCCCCTGGGACAGGATTTTTATGCCAAGGTCGCTAAGCTACTGCCAAAGCTGCTGGCGGAAAAACTCGTTACACCTGACCTCATTTATCAAATTGCAGGCATAGAGGGAATCTGTCCCTTTGAGTTGGGCTTAGAGGCGGCCACCCAGGCAGATCTAGTCATTGCCGATTATAACTACGCCTTCGACCCCATGGTCCAGCTGCAGCGCTTCTTTGGCTGGAACAAAATTCCCGCTGTGTTATTGGTGGACGAAGCCCACAACTTGGTAACCCGAGGCCGGGAGATGTTCTCGGCAGACCTGGGGAAAAAGCAAATCCTTGACCTGCACAGGGAATTAAAGCTCTTTAATCCCAGCCTCAGCGCCCGGTTTAAAGAACTGAACAGTATATTTATCCAGTGGAATAAGGAACTAAAGGCACAAGGGACGAGGCAGCTGCTGCTGGACAAGCTACCCCGGGGGCTGCCGGCGAAACTCAGTCGTCTTGCCGAAGAGATTGCCCTCTCAGGCTATGACAGTCCCGTCCTCAAGGAATTTATCCGCCGCTTAATCCGCTTCAACAGGATTGTGCAGCGTTTAGGCCAGGAACACGCCATTTACCTTGAGCGCCAAGGCGGGGATACAGTGCTCAATCTTTTCTGCATCAATCCCGGACCCCTGCTGCAAAAGCAGCGACAAAAGTGCACAGCAGTGTTTTTCTCCGCCACTCTCAGCCCCGGCCCTTATTACCGGGAACTTCTGGGCTGCCGGGAGGAATACCTGGATTTGTCTTTGCCCTCGCCTTTTCCTCAGGAAAACCGGCTGTTCATCCATATTCCCGGCATCAAGACCACTTATGCCGCCAGGGCCAGCTATTACCCGGCGATAGCCATGTACATCGCCAGGATTATCCAAGAGCAGCCGGGCAATTACATCGCCTATTTCCCTTCTTACGCTTATCTCCGGGAAGTAGCGGCGCTCCTGCAGCATGAGCTGCCCGGAGATTATCACCTTCACCTGCAGCGATCCGGGATGGACCTGGAAGAGCGGCAGGACCTGCTGCAGCGGCTAACAGGCCCTGGGGCCAATATTGGCCTGGCAGTTATGGGCGGCATCTTTGGCGAAGGGGTGGACATGCCCGGAGAAATGCTAATTGGCACTATAATTGTCGGCCCGGGCTTGCCCATGGTCTCCCCCCAGCAGGAACTCATCCGCCGTTACTTTGATGAGCAGGATTATAGCGGCTTTTTGTATTCTTACCTTATACCCGGCATGCTCAGGGTGGTCCAGTCAGCGGGCAGGGTGTATAGGACCCCCGATGACAAAGGAGTGGTCGTCCTTCTGGATGACCGCTTCCGCCAGGAAGGCTATCGTCAGCTTATTCCCCAATACTGGCAGGACGAAGGCCTGTTTTCCGGCAACTGGCTGCAAAGAATCCGGGAATTCTGGGCAGAAAATACCGGGGAAGCGTAGCACCTCCCCGGTACTTTTATTCTGTTTTTGGAACACAATTATTTATTCCCGAGAGCAAAACCCACATTGCCGGGCGAATACCATGCACCCAGATGTATAAGATGGTCCTGCAGGCGTTGTTTGTGCTTCCTCGACAACTTCAGTCTTTTTAAAAGCCGAAAACTTTATGAATTTCGACCTGGTCAGTAATTGCCCTTCTGAAAAAACCGGGTCCGCTGCAACTGACCTGAAGATAAGTTACCGGCAGAGTTTGGATATCTGCTAATAACCTGTTCCTTTCTTCGGTGTTGAGAAATTTGAATATAGGAGTGCAGTTCTCCGGCTTTGTTTTAGGCGGCTCGCTTTTCCCACAAGCAGTAAAAACAAGGATAAAGCTCAAACAAAGGAAGACAGATAGTATTTTGCAGCCTTTCCTATTTCCGCACCGAATTAATTGTGGATATAAAAATCTATACCTTGGCTGTATCGGTCGTAATCATTGTCTTCCAGCTTATAAACATTGGGTTTAGCATATTCATTGCGATGCAAATCGTAATTATCATACCAGCCAAGTTCAGCCCGGTATATTTCCCCGGTTTCAGAGTCGTAAAGCCTGTCGTAACCCAGGGTAGAGTCACTGTTTTTTTGGGAAATCGCATCATTTATTGGTTGCCTCGCGTGCCACGCTGCATTATAGGAATCGTATGCCGCCTGCATCGCCCGGGCGTTATCTAAAATCGCCTGAGTCGCATCCTCGGACCTTTGCTGATATGAGCGAACATAGCTTTCGGTAAAAGTAAAAGATTTCAGGCAGTTTGCCAATACTTCCTGCAGCTCCAGAAATTCGTCTGCCGGCGCCATGATCCCCATAACGTTGTAAACCGTAAGCGGGAAGCAATCAATCCCATATTGATAGTAAGTTCCTAAAGACACTACTGAGCCGCTGAATAATCCTTCGCAAGGTATGTTAGAGTTTTCAAGAGTTACATGGGCACGAACCACAGAAGAATCAAGGGAATATGAGGATAAGAGACTTTCCAGCGGATGAGTTTCAACAATATTTAAGCTGTTAAATTTCATTACTGCTGCTCTTAAGCCCTGACTGGAAAGCCAATCCATATATTCATTCCATTTTGAATAAAACTCTGACACCGTACCAGTGCTTAATACAGGACAACCTCCATAAAGGCTGTTCGCTCCGTAATAGGTTCTAAAAAAATCGCGGGCATCATCACTTTTCATAAACGGATTAAATAGATAGTAATAAAATATTCTGCGTTCAGGACGATTAGGATCATAAGCTATGAGGCCGAATTCCAGATTCGAGGGATTCACCTCATACCGCCAGCCCTTAGGCAATTGTATCGAAAAGTCATTTGTTGATACAGTCCCCAGAGTGTAATTAATTGCTGGCGCATTTTGTGCTCCCATTGAAAGTTTACCGTTTCCATTATTATTGCCATTGTTGCCATTGTTGCCTGGGCCGAAATTTGCGCAACCGCATAAACAAACCGGGAGTAACAAACAAACTGCGAAGATAACCGATAAAAATTTTGCCATATTAACCTCCCTTTCATAATTTGATGACGTACCTTACTTATCACGTATCAAGAACTCCATATCTTCAAAAGCCTCACACAGCCGTTTGTGTTTAATGACAAAAACAATATTTGGGAAATTGCTTTTCTGAACTGTTACAGAAACTCCTTCATGGATAAAAATCTGTATATTTTTATAGCCTTTTTCTGCAGCAGTCTGGTACCGGTAATTTTTATGGCTTCGCTTATACGCCTCCATTCCTTCAAGATGAGAAAGGTAATCGCTATAGGAGTAAGGAATATCTGAGGACTCAAAAACATCGGTTAGCTGCAATGTCATGGGACCCTCAGAAAACTCCTTCTCATCTAATATCGACAAGATGTCTGTAACCCTGTAATTATTCAGTATAGTATCCATTCTCTGTTTGAGGGCAGCCGCTTGCTGTAAAACATTGTCTTTCCCAGATAAATTAAGACTGCTTTTGTCAAGCATCGATACTAAAAGGGCATCAGGAATAGTATAAAGGGCCGGCGAAGATAATATATGTTTTCGGTTTCCAGGTTTCTCTGCATTGCTGTATTGTTTGTTGTAGTACTGCTTTGCTTGTTCCTTCATATAAATTTCCATCAAAGGCATAGCCAATGATAATATTTTTTGGCTTCTTTTTTCGAAATAGTTCATGTCTTTTTTGAGGTTTGTCAAAAGATATCTACCCTCATCTTCAAAACCTGCTACTGCTTCCCCGGATAAAGCCGCTACTTCCGGCGCGCAGAAGAGAAGATGACAGAATGCTTGATTGGTTTTGGACCGCATATAATATGGGGAGATCTGACCGGTCATGTATAATGGAATCCACGCTTCCAGCCCAAGCATAATCTCTTTAAAAGGCCTGTCCAAGTAATGAATTTGATTAATATGATTTCCTCTCTTAATCATCATGGCAAGACCGAACATCCACTTTTTCGAAAAGTTTACATCCTCACTTAGCTTTTCAATAGTAAAATCGGAAAAAATGGTGACGGTTCCGACTTTCTTTGCCGTAGCCACCATCTTTAAAAAGTCTATAGTACCGGTCCGCATCTCTTGAAAACCATAATAGTGTCTCTTCGTAGGCAGCAGGAAAGGCGCTTGCGGAATATGGATAGCATTAAAACTGATGGCGTCAATATATTCTTCTAAATTAAAATCATTTAGTTTTTCCAAAAAATGACTAATAGAATTTTCGTTTTTAAGAGTCCTGTTTATCAGCCAATCAGACAAGAGATCCGGAAAGTTTGCATAGGACAGTTCCTCAAAAGGGATCCCAAATTCCTTTGCATAAAAAGCGCGCTGGCTTTCGCTAAAATAATATTTTTTAAGGTAGTTAGCTAAGTTTAAAATAAATAGATCAATATCTGCAGGTTTTCTTTGCCCCCGGCGAATGCGGGACATCAAGGATGGATCTATGGAAAGATATTTCGACAAATGCACATTGGAAATGTTTAATTGCTCAAAGATACTGTTGGTGTTATGGGAAAAAGTATTTAATCGCTGAGATTCTCTTCTGAGGTCTTCAGCAAGAATATGGTTGAATTGCTGGTAAATATCTTTTGGGAATTCGGTTATTCCATTATCTCGAGCAAGCAAAGACAAGCCTTCACTAAGTTTCATTAAGGTTTTACTTTCGCTTGCTATTGTTCTGCTGCCATTTTTAAGCCTACTGATTAGAGAAGCGTCTACTCCGGCAGCCTTGCTGAGTTCGGCATTAGTACAGCCAACGTTTTCGCAACAGGTTATAAAGAATTTCGAGAATTTCACTGCACGCCTCCTCTATTTTGCTATTATTATAGAGATAATAGAAGATATTAACAATGCTTTTTAGGAACTGTCATTGACAAAATGTGTCATTATACGAAAAGAATCCAGCATTAAAAAAATACCGGGAAGGTTACCCTCCCCGGTTCTCTTTAATTGTATCTTGGCTCGTCTCTCTCCAGAATTGTCTTTAGCCTGGCATTGCAGTCGGTCAGATTATTAAACTGCTCAAATTGCAGCCAGGCTCCGGGAACATATTTATCACCGCCATAGAAGTGATTCTCAAGTGTCTCCTGAACTTGTCCCCTTTTGGCGATGCCTGTAAACATGTTTGTGCCGCTGTTATTCTTGATGATGTAGACTCCGGGCTTGTTGTCAGGCAATTCCTTAATCGCCTTTTTCGAAAAACGTATGTTCAGCTTATTCAATAGTACTCTCTCCCTTTCTGTATGCTTACTTTTCTAGGATGCATTCCTACAATCTTTCGTAGCTCCTGCTTATATAATGGCCATTTGCCCACCTGATCCGGCATTTGGGTAACGTCGGGATCGGCAGCTGAATTGCCTTCAATAATTATGACGCGGCCATCTTTGCCCAGGGCCACATCCCAGCCCACATACCGGACAGTGGGCACAACCTGAGCAGCGGCAGCAACCGTTGCCAAAATCCTATCCCAAAAGGGTACTTTAAAACCGATTATGGGTTTCCCCGAAACAGGATGCAGGATAAACCGTCTTGACTCCATATCCACACCTGTGCTTGTTACTATACCTGTGGGGATGTCGATGATTGAAGCAATCCCATTGTGATGAAAATTATCGGCGCACTTATCCCCATTGCCGCAGCGCAAAGTGGCTGTCATCACTTTGACTGTCCCGTCAGTGCCTAATAAAGTTACTATCCGCAGGGTATTTACCGATGTAGGATTAAATTCTGCCATCTCAGCCCACTGCTCGATAATTTCCTCAACCAAAACTTTTTCCTGACAAAGGCTGTGATAAAGACCTGGCAGGTCCTCATTGTCAGTGACCTCTTGGACCCGCACCCCCCAACCGAAAGAGCCGGCTACGGGTTTAACAAAAAATCGCTTGTTCCTGGATACAAAAGCGGCGAAATCCTCAAAAGAGCATTCCATTGTGTTCAACCATTCTCTGCCCACGAAAGCGGCAAAGGTTTTGTTAAACAGGGACTTGGTATTAAAAATATCTCTGTCCTCTTTATGATTGCAGGTGTTTATAATCCGCTTCCGCTTTTTCCAAACGATAAAATTCTTGCGGTCTGCATGACTGCGCAGAAAAAAATGGTATCTGAAGTAATCGTCTATTGCCCCACCATAGAATTCACAAGCCCAGACCACATCAAGGAAAACACTCAATCTAAGAAAAAAATTCGCCTCAGGCATATAGTCCCGGATATAGGCTTTTATCTTCTCAGCCCTTCCCCTTACACTCCCCACGATTAACCGCCCCTCTCAATCCGACCATTGAGCAGTAATAAAACAAAATTCCCCTGGTATATAGTTCTCTGTCCTGCATAATTTTTCCTGCAATACCTTGTCCCGGTTTTATGTAAATCAAAACAGGTCCGCTGCCATGCGAACCTGTTGGGTATAAAGGAGCCTATCCCTTGTCTTTTTCCAAAGGCAAGATAAACAGTCCCCCGTCACTGGCAATTTCAGCGTAATAAATATCCTCGATCCGTTTGTAACCCTGCTTTTTTATCTCTTTTCCCAGCCAGTTTTCGTCGATACCCAGTGTCTTTAAATTTTTTTTAACTATTTTGCCAGTGACAATGATTTCAGCTGGCAGATTTTTTGCAGCCTGCACAGGAACATTCATATCTTTCCTGGTGACAGTCTTGCAATCTTCTTTCTTGAGCACAGATAATTGGCCGTTTGGTTCCAAAATCGCATAATCCACTTCACTGATATCAAAAGTACCGGCAGTGCGCAGCAGCACGTTGAGGTCGTCAAGACTCAGCTTGGTCCGGGCCAAAGCTTTTGGATCAATCTTGCCCTTTTTAATCAGGATTGATGGCAAGCCTTCGATAATTTGCCTGACAGCGCTTGACTTTAGCGCAATATACCCCATCAAGATTGTCAGTCCGCCCCACAGAATCAGGCAATAGATACCTTGCAGAATAGGCAGTCTGTTATCTGTGGTCAAGGACGCCGCTACCGAACCAATGGTAATGCCGGTTATATAATGAAAGAATGTCAGCTGACTCAGCTGTTTCTTGCCCATCAACAAAGTCATCACCAGCAAGACAAAAAAAGACGCAAGTATTCTTACTGTAAGCTCGAGCCAATTCAAAGCTTCATCTCCCCTACGTCATTTTCCTTATTATCTTGTGCAGATACTGTTTATTTATCTGTTGTCTAGAGCCAGACTATAGAGGATATAAACCAAGTTTGTAGAATTGAATGAGATATACAAGCTTAGTGGAAAATATGCTCCCACAGCAAATAACGGACAAGGACGGGTGGCGCTATGAATAAAGATGATGTCGTACTTGTAACCGGGGCCAACTCCGGAATGGGCAAGGCAACAGCCCTGGCCCTAGCCAAAACCGGAGCCCAGGTGGTAATGCTCTGCCGCCATCCAGGCCGTGGACAAGCTGCCCTGGAGGAGATCCGTTCTGCCAGCAATAATAAATCTGTTATGCTTATGCTCTGCGATCTTGCCAGCATTGAAGATATCTGCCGCTTTGCCGATGCATTCCGTTCCCGGTATTCCACCTTATCGGTGCTAATCAACAATGCCGGGATCCTTGCTTCCAGTCGGCAGCTGACCAAAGATGGATATGAGCTGAATTTCGGCGTCAATTATCTTGGCCATTTCCTTCTCACCAATCTGCTCCTGGACCTCATCATCCCGGCCAAAGGCCGGATAGTCACCCTGTCCTCTGTGGCCCACAAAATCGGCAGCATTCATTTCGACGACATTAACCTCACCGGTAGCTACGGCTGGCTCAAGGCTTACAGCCAGTCCAAGCTGGCCAATGTCCTCTTCACCTATGAACTGGCCCTGCGCCTCAAAGAAACCGGGGCAACAGCCAATTGCCTGCACCCGGGAGTCGTGGCCACCAATATCATTGTCGACAGGCAGACGGGATTGGGCAGCCTGACAGCCCGGTTGATGAAACACTTCTTTATTTCTCCAGAGCAAGGTGCGGAGACTGCGATTTACCTGGCCACTTCCCCCGAAGTCCAGGGGGTGTCCGGCCAATATTTCCGCCGCAAACAACCAATTGAATCTTCCCAGCTATCCTATGACCTGGAAACCGCAGTGCGATTATGGGACCTGAGTGAACGGATGGCAGGACTGAGTCTGGAACAGGCAGTAAATGCTTATAGCCTTAAAGCAAGCCTGTCTTGCGTATAGCGCTCTGAAGTCTGTCTTGATACAACATCTAAAAGCGCCGCAGAAGCGGCGCTTTTAGATGTTGTATCAAAGGAGGGGGTTTTCAAGCTAATTTATTCTTCAGCAGCTTTATCGAGCCAAATGCTTTCCAAACTGGCAGTTGAATAGTATCCGGCAGCGCCGCCAAAATGGACAAATCCTTCGACATAATCCCACGTGGATTCAGCTTGAGATCTCCAGAGCACGAAGATCCAAGGAGCTTCTTCCAGCAGAACTTGTTCCGCCTGGTAGTAAATTTCTTTGCGGTCTGCCTGATTTAATACTGTTCTGCCCTGTTCAAGGAGCTGATCCAATTCTTCATTGTGGAAGCCAACTGCCTTAGCGTAGATGGTGCCTTCTACACTATGGAAGAATTGAGCGTACGCATCGGGATCAGGCCAAGGCAGCGATGTTCCGTCCATTAATAGCCCATAATCTCCAGAAGTGCGTTTTTCCAACAAAGTAGGCACTTCTAAGACTTTAAGGGTAACATCAATTCCAAAATTGGATAGCTGATTTTGAATCAGCTGAGCATTATCCAGGTGGATAGGCAGGTTGGAACTCTCCAAGGTTAATTTAAGTTGGGATGGGTCGCTATATCCGGCTTCCGCCAGCAATTCCTGAGCTTTCGCATGGTCTTTCTTCCAGTAGCCTTTCAGCTCATCACTGAAGGCCCAGTGGTCTTCGAGAATTAATCCCGCGGAAATCGGTTTTGCTTCGCCACCAAAGGCAACCTGACAGATTTCCTCCCGATCAATGATATAATTTAAAGCCTGCCTGACCTTGGGATTATCCAATGGCGCTCTATTGGTATTGATTCGCACAAAGTTAAAAGTCTCGTATCCGCTGTAAATTTTATAGGGGGCCTTTTTGAGGCTGAGAGTATCCTGCCAGGGGATAACTTCTGCCATATCAATATCGCCGTTTTTCAGGGAATTGATTCTGGTGTTATCATCCTGAATGGGAACTAACACTACTTTCTCCAGATACGGAAGCCCTTCTTTCCAGTAGTTGGGGTTTTTATTCAATACATACTGCACCCCGGGCTCATATTCAGCCAACATAAAGGGCCCGGTTCCGTTGGCTTCGGACTTAAAATTGTGACCGCTTTCTCCCCATTCTTTATCCACCATAAAACAGTCAGGAGCAGCCAAAACACTGAGGAATGTTGCGTTAGGGCCAACCAAAGTAATCTTTACTGTTAGCTCATCCACTGCTTCCATGCTGACAATCTGAGAACGCAAGAGGTTGCCGCGGGTAGCCGACGTCTCAGGATCCATAATTCTTTCAAAAGAATAAATTACATCGGCGGCATTAAAATCACTGCCATCATGAAATTTTACCCCTGATTCCAGGTGGAAAATCCAGGTTTTATCATCGGGGTTCTCCCAGGATTTTGCCAGGGCAGGCTGCAAGGTGCCATCAGATGCATAGCCAATTAAACCATCATAGATATTGCCCTGGATGGAAGCGCTGGAGGCGCCGTAATAGATGTGAGGATCGAAGGCAATTGAATCCCGGCCTAAAGCGAAACGCAGTGTACCTCCATAAACCGGATCCTCATTACCGGGATCGTTGGGATTAGGCTTGAGATTACAGCCTGTTGCCAAAACCAGCACCAGACAAATTGCCAAGACCAATAAGTTCCTAAGTTTCACTTAAACTCTCCCCCTTATTCAAATTTAAAGTTATTAGATAAAGGTTATTAGATTGAAACTCTATGATTCAGGTAAGGCACTGCCTTACTTAAATCCACCGTAGAAGGTACTAGTACAACTTTACGGTTCGCTTGCTTAATAGTTCTTTCACTTTACCTGCCAAAATCATCTCTTTGTCAGTGTGGATCCTTTCCAACCAGCCGTTCTCCTTCTGGACGCGAAATTCCACTGCTTTTACGACTTGGCTGGCTAAATCCCGGGGGACAACGACTACACCATCTTCACCTCCCACCACTATATCGCCGGGATTCACTACTACTCCCCCCAATGCGATTGGAAAATTCATATCTCCTGAACCCGCATCCATTACGGGCGCCACTGGAGTGATACCGTGGCAGAAAACAGGGAATTCACAGCCCCTGATTTCATCCACATCCCTGACAAGGCCATCTGTTACTAGGGCCGCTACGCCCCTGGCCTTTGCCATGGTTGTCATGATTCCGCCCCACAAGGCGCAGCTGGTTTGGCTGGTGCCGGCCACCACTACAACATCTCCAGGCTGAGCTGTCTCAATCGCCTTCAAGGCCAGGAGTTCATCACCCGGCAGAGCCTGGACGGTAAATGCGGGGCCTGCAAACTGTTTAAAGGGGCTATAAGCAGGTTTAAACCAGGAAGATAATGTATTCCGCTTGTACATACTGTCTGAGATTGCGGCAATTGGAAGCTTGAAAAACTTGGCCACGACCTCTTTATCAGGGCGTTGAAATTCCATGCGCAGACGATATTCTGGTAATACACGGTCACTCATTATTTGTCCTCTCCCATCTTGCAGAATTTATATTTTTGCTCTAGTGTCAAGTTTGGCAAATGCCTTGACAATCTCCACTAATTTGGCGACCATAATATCATGCATCTTTTTGCCGCGTTCAGCGCTACACAGTCCAGGATCTCCCATTACTCCGTTTTTAGTTATCTCGTCATAGTTCAGATAAAAGTTCAGCAGAGTGCCATTAAGATCAATTTTTGTAGGGCTTACTGGTTGGAAATCTCCATATCGCCGGGTCGGGGGCTGATACTCTTCAGCCAGATCAGTGCGCATATCATCAGGAAAGAAATAGGCGTTTAGGGAGCCCATTGGGTCACTGCCGTGACCGGTTTTGGCATCTTCAGGATATAGCGTCTTTTTCTCTGCCATCGCCAAATCCCAGGGCAGAATGGAGGCAGGAATCACTCCCCTCTCTTTGCGCAAATCCCTGCCAAGCTGTTCCAAGGTAGGCTCGTTGCCCCTATGGCCGTTGATAAAGAGCAGGTGGTCGATGCCGTAATCCAAAACGCATTCACACACATCCCTGACAACACTGTAAAGGGTTGAAGGCTTCAGGGTAAGACAGCCAGGAAAAGTCCGGAAATATTCACTATAGCCGAAAGGCATAACCGGCAGAACCAGAGTGTTGCCAACAATATCCGCCACCTCTTTTGCAAGCACCTCGGCCATGCGGTAATCGCCAACAGGAGTATGGGCACCATGCTGTTCAACTGAGCCCAAGGGAAACAAGACTACTGGTTTCTTTGAATATGCTTCTTCAACTTCTGCTCTGGTCATAGCTGGCAAATAAGATTTAGCCATGTCAATTCCTCCTTAGTTATTAGAATCCCAGTATTCCTGATATTTATGGCAGGCCACATGGTGACCGCTTTCAACTTCAGCAAACGCTGGTTCAACTGTCCTGCATATTTCCCGGGCATAGGCGCAGCGAGAATGAAAACTGCAGCCAGGCGGGGGATTTAGCGGGCTGGGAACGTCACCCTCCAATATAATTCTGTTTCGCTTCTTGTTAGGATCTGGGCTGGGAATAGCAGAGAGCAATGCCACGGAATATGGGTGCATAGGAGATTGATACAGCTTTTCACTTTCTGCCAACTCGACAATTTTTCCTAAATACATTACCGCTACCCGGTCAGATATATATTTCACCACCGACAGGTCATGAGATATGAACAAGTAAGTTAGTTTGTATTCTTTCTGCAAATCCATGAGCAAATTTATGACCTGGGACTGCACTGACACATCCAGCGCCGATACCGGTTCATCACAGACAATGAGCTTAGGATTGAGGGCAATTGCCCTGGCAATCCCGATGCGCTGACGCTGGCCCCCAGAAAACTCATGGGGATACCGGCCCATATATTTTGTGTCTAATCCGACTTCGTCGAGAAGCTTTTTTACCAACTTCTCCTGCTCGCTGCTCTTAGCACACCCATGGATCTTTATGGGCTCGCTAATTATTTCTTTAACTGTCAGCCGGGGATTCAAGGAGGCATAGGGGTCCTGAAAAATCATTTGCATATCCTTGCGGATACTGCGTTTCAGCTGACCCTCGGACATTTGAAATATATCTTCCCCTTCAAAATAAGCTTTGCCCGCTGTGGGCTTTTCCAGCCGCATGATACTCCTACCCGCAGTCGTTTTGCCGCAGCCGGATTCGCCAACCAGCCCCAGGGTTTCCCCCCTATTAATAGACAGGTCAATGCCATTGACTGCTTTTACATACGCATTGGTCTTAGAAAAAAAGCCTGATTTAACGGGGAAGAATGTCTTCAGTCCTTCTACATTAAGGAGAACTTCGGCATTGCTTGCCATACCTTACTCACCTCCCTGTGGGGAATTTTTATACTTCCAGCACCGTACACTTCTTCCGCCGCCCATAGCCAATAATGCAGGTTCGGTTCGCTGGCAAATTTCTTCGGCATAAGGGCAACGAGGGGCAAATCTGCAGCCACGAGGGCGCTGCAAAGCATGGGGAACCATACCCTCGATTACATGCAAGCGCTCTTGGGTAGAATTGAGTTGAGGTATGGACGCCAGCAGCCCTTCTGTATACGGATGATAGGGTTTTAGGAACAGATCATCTACCAGTGCTTCTTCTACGACTGTTCCCGCATACATAACCATGACCCGTTTGGTCACCTCTGCAATTACTCCGAGATCATGGGTGATGAGGATGATGGCCATATCCATTTCTTCCTTGATTCTTCGCATCAACTCAAGGATTTGAGCCTGGATGGTCACATCCAAAGCAGTAGTGGGTTCATCAGCAATCAATAATTTTGGCGTCAAGGACAAGGCCATAGCAATCATTGCCCTTTGCCTCATGCCCCCAGATAGCTGATGAGGATAATTACTTACCCGCTGGGCAGGTTCCGGGATGCCCACCATCTCCAACATTTTTACTGTCTGACTTCGGGCCTCTCTGGCACTGATTTTTTTATGGGCACGAATCGCCTCAGAAATTTGCTGGCCGATAGTGTAAACAGGGTTTAAGGAAGTCATGGGTTCTTGGAAAATCATTGAAATATCATGGCCACGAATCCCGCACATCTCGTGCTCGGAGAGATCCAAGAGATTTTGGCCCTGGAAAACTATCCTGCCCCCTGCAATATTGCCTGGCGGGGTGGGCAATAGACGCATTATGGAAAGCGAAGTGACACTCTTGCCGCAACCGGATTCTCCTACAATGCCCAGAGTCTCGCCTTTATTTACGCTGAAACTTACTCCGTCAACAACTGTAGCAGTTCCTTCACTGGTCTTGAACTCGACTTTTAAATCCTCAACAGCCAACAGTGTATCGGTCAATTTCCTCCTCCCCTCCTATCCGATTTCATATCCTCAATAAAGTTCAGTGATTTATTTTTAAAAAGGGTACTCATCCAGCAAACGGAAAAATAACAGTTCTTGCAACTTGAAAATAGTGGGACCATCTCCGGTATATGATACTGTGCGGGGTGCAAGGCGCTTGACTCCAGGCACGAGCTCAGCCACATCAGCAGCATGAGCATCCCGAAAATCTACTTCCATAATAATTGGTTCCTTGATGCTCAAAGGCTTAATTGTCTTTGCCCGATTTAATCCCTTGTACACCCCTGCTCCAATTAGCTCCCGAGCCTTTTGGGGACTCAAGGACATCGCGGAAAAACGGGAAAAACCATACTTGACTACTACGCCCTCTACATCGGGAGCGAACTCTTTTACTTCTTGAACCATCGCCTCATCACCGATTACAGTTACCAACGGAACTCCATAATAACCGGCAATAAAGCCGTTCATAACAGCCTCGGTGTTTACGGTAACCCCGTTCAAACGCAAATTATAGACCCGCATGCTGTTATAGGTGTGGTCCATAACCCCGCCGACAGTCAAGCCTCCACCGGCATGGCCAAAGATTACCAAGGCATCATAACCCGCCTCAATTCCCTGCATTTGCAGAGAGGAACGCATTGCCCCGCTAATCAGCTTGGCCTCGGGATGCAAATCGTCAATAAGGATGTTTTCCATATCTGCATGACCATCGCAAACCACTATTTCTTTTGCGCCGGCCTTAACCGCCGCCTCCACAGCGGCATTAACGTCAAAAGTTAAACGCTTCCGAGCCAAATGGAAGTCAGGATTTTTACGCACAGTCTGCAGCTTGCTGACTACTCCTTCCATACCTTCCAAATCAACAGAGATATATACTTTTTCCAATTCTCATGCCGCCTTTCCAATCAGGTATCTACCTTGCAGCGAAAGTTATAAACTTTTTAAACGAGGATCCATAGAATCCCTTAAAACATCACCCAGAATATTAAAAGCAAGAATTGTAAGGCAAATCAGCAATGAGGGCCACAATACAGGAAAGTAGCTGATATCCATAAACCGGGCTGACTGCTGAACCATCCGCCCCCAAGTGATGGCCGGCGGCGCCGGGCCCAGCCCCAGGAAACTCAACCCAGATTCCATCAAAACAGCATGTCCCATTCCCAACGAAAACTGAACCACAGCCGGAGCAAGGATATTTGGAAAAATATTGATCAGCATGATACGCAGATTGGATGCTCCCATTGATTTGCTGGCCTCCACATGCTGCATTTCCCTAACAGTTAGTGTCGAGCTGTATACAACCCTGGCCACTCTGGGCACATACAGTAGTCCAATCACGCAGATCAGATGCGCTGCCGATGAACCAAAGAAAGAAACGACAAAAATCGCAACAACTATGGGCGGGAAACATAAAGTAATGTCAATCAGTCGCATAATCAGCTTCTCGAAAAAACCGCGGTAATAGCCCGCTACAATGCCCAAGGCAATCCCCAAAACGCTGGCCAAAAGCATACTAAAAAAACTTATCCCCAGGGTCAGTTTCGCGCCAGTGAAAACGCGGCCAAGCAAATCCCGGCCAAACTCATCTGTTCCCATAAGAAATCCTTTCCCCGGCGGCAAAAACCTAGAATCGCCGTTGACTGTCTGAGGATCATGAGGGGACAGATGGTCAATTAACAAAGACACTACAATGACAAGCAGCAAGAATGCGATACAGACTTTAGCTCTGCGGTCCTTAAGCAAGTTACGCATCCAATCACCCCCTTGTTATTTAGTCAAGTCTTACTTTCGGATCCAGTAAACCATAGGTCACATCTGCGATTAAATTAATCCCGATAAATAGAATTGAAATTAGCAAAAGTACACCTTGAACAACGGGGTAATCCCTTAAATTAATCGAAGTTATCAGGAAACTGTTGATTCCGGGCCAGTTGTATACAGACTCCACTAAAACGCTTCCCCCGAACATCAACCCAATCTGCAAAGCAACTACAGTGCTTATGGGCAGCAATGCGTTGCGCAATGCATGCTTATAAAGAACAATTTTATATGCCAAGCCTTTGCTGCGCGCAGTGCGAACATAATCTGCGCCCAGCTGCTCCAATACACAAGAGCGTGTCATGCGCATAACTGTTGCCAACATACCAAAGGACAAAGTAATTGCCGGTAGCGTTAAATACTTAATAAAACCGATGGGATCATCGCTAAAGGCAACATAACCGCTCGCAGGCAATATTTGCAGCCGCAGGCCGAAAAGCCATACAAAGAGAAGTCCCAAGACAAAGACCGGCACTGAAAATCCCAGCAACGCAGTTGAAGATAATAAGGGATCCCAAAAACTGTTGCGGTGGGTGGCAGCCAACACTCCCATGGGAATCCCCACAATAATCGCCAAAATAGTAGCTGGAATTATCAGCTGGAGAGTCCTACCAAGACGCAGCCTCAAATCAGGACCAACTGGCCTGTCATTTAACAGCGATCGGCCCAAGTCCCCCCGGATAGCGTTTCCCATCCAATCGGTATACTGTTTTAGTATGGGCCTATCTAGCCCCAGTTTTTTCTGCATTGCTGCTAATGCCTCAGGGTCAGGGTTTGCCTCTGAACCACCCAGGGCTATCAGTGCAGGATCCCCTGGAAGCATGTGCAGGGAAAAGAAAACCAGGGTTGCAACAACCCATACCAGCACAAGGGAAATCAACAAACGTTTAACTACAAACCATTTCATATGTCCTCCTCCTCATCCTGTTGCTGATTGTCTGCAGTAGGTTACTAAAGATAAGAGTAAGAGTGTTGGGATGCCTCCAACAGCCTGTCCTGGCCTTTTTTCAGGTGGGCCTGCAGTTCCTCAATGCACTCTTGGGAGTTAAAACTTTCCAAGTAGCGAATTAGTCTTTCATGCTCCTGATAACCGTCTCTAGTTACAACCGCTTTTAATCTATTTGAAGCAAATGCCAAGCGTAAAACTATATCACGGGTCAGATTATTAATATTTGTGACATACGCATTATCGACAGCGTCGACAATAACCTTATGAAAATTAACGTTTTTTATAATATAAACTTCGCCATTTCCTGTATTGCCAGCTTCAAAATAATCATGATTAATCTCTCTCAGCAAATCACAGTCTACTGATATCTTGTTATCGCAAATTTTTGTTACTGCAAATGTTTCAATACACATCCGGACATCAAATAAATCTACCACTTCTTTAAACGTTATAGGCGCTACTATATATCCCCGGCCGGGAATATTAATAACGAATCCATCCATAGCCAGTCGGGCCAGGGCCTCCCTCAGGGGAGTCCGACTGATCCCGTACTTCTCAGAAAATTTCCTTTCACTGATTGAGGTATTAGAAACCAGTTCTCCCTTAATGATCTCCCATTTTAATTTTTCATAGATTTGTTCTGCCAGCCCTTTATCTAACATGCTTACGACCCCCTGTCTGACTTCGGTATACGCAAGGCATTCGATTTGTATCCCAATGGTATACCACTTGAATACTGTATTCGACGTAGAATCCAAAAATCCTTTTTTGAAAATGAAAAAAGTACAAAAAAAATCCGAACACAGTCCGGATAATGAAATTAAAGCATCATTTTGGGAGCGGCCGCAATGGAGCCACGGCCTGATAGCCATGGTAATTTGTGGACCCTACCGATATAAGTGACGTTAGATTCACGCCGCAATGGAGCCACGGCCTGATAGCCATGGTAATGAAGATACTGTGATCTGTTTCTGCTACCCTTAGTTTTTCGCCGCAATGGAGCCACGGCCTGATAGCCGTGGTAATCTGGCGCTACCCACCAGGACGGGCTCCCGGTATTCATGCCGCAAGGGAGCCACGGCCTGATAGCCGTGGTAATA
>ENA-UOOH01001044-UOOH01001044.1-fermentation-metagenome-genome-assembly--contig:-NODE-1044-length-28471-cov-6.613035_pt1 | contig 28471 bp, 14 predicted proteins | sample MGYA00245778_ERZ724025 | MGnify/ENA primary metagenome ERZ724025 (study PRJEB28704, sample SAMN03018313) | fermentation metagenome | biome: anthropogenic terrestrial biome; feature: soil; material... | reverse complement strand
ACTGGAGTTCAGACGTGTGCTCTTCCGATCTCAGGCACTAGTATGCATGAATTAAATGGTATTACTACAAGTTTGATTCAATCGACCGGATTAACAGGAAGTGAGGCAGGAACGAGTATTCGTGCCATTCTTTCACGTACCTATGCTTTAGGTAAAGATGGTGATGATGGAAAAGGAATGAAAGCTTTAAAAGAAGCAGGAATAGATGTAAGAGATGCTTCTGGAGAATTTAAAAGCTTTTCAGAAATTTTGAATGAAACTCATAGTGCTTGGGAAAATATGTCTAAAACTCAACAAATGGCATTAGCACAAGCAGAGGGAGGCACACAGCATTATAGTCAATTTATGACAATTATGGATAATTATGATACTGTTGTGAAAGCGACTAATACTAGTATTAATTCTCAAGGTTCTGCGTTACAAGAGAATCAAAAATATTTACAATCTACAGAAGGAAAAATTAATCAACTTAAAGCTAGTGCAGAGAAAATGGCAGATAGCTTTATAAGTTCAGATATGACTAAGGGTGTTTTAACTTTTTCTAATGAAGCAATACAATCATTTGGAAATCTCCATACAATATTAACTTTAACTGCAACGGGTTTCGCACTTTTCAAAGGAACGGAAATATTAACTTTTTTTAAAGCTTTACCAACAACTATAATGTCTTCTGTTACAAGTATGAAATTGTTTCAAACTACTTCGGTAGCAATGCAATTACAAGAAATGGGATTATTAACAACAACTGAAGCTGTATCTGCAAGTTTTGTAGCTTTAGGAACGTCTATAAAAGCAGCTTTTTTAAGTAACCCTTTGGGATGGATAGCTACAGGGATAAGTGCTGTTGTTATAGCTATGGACTTATTTGGGAATAGTACAGAAGATCAAATAAATAAATTAGAACAAATGTCTCAAAAGGTTCAACAAGAACAATCTGATTTATCTAATTTACAAGATAATTTGTCTACTTTAAATGAATTACATTCGAAAACATCTTTAACAAATGATGATAAAACAAAATTAGTAGATATAAATAATGATTTAGCAAGTAAATATCCAGAATTAATTTCATATTATGATGAAGAAAGTAAATCTTTTCAAGTTAGTACACAAAAATTAGAAGAATTAATAAAGAAAAAACAAGAATTAGCTATGGAAGAAAATGCGACAAATTTACAACAGGCTAAAGATGAAGCAGATAAAGCTCAAAAAGCAATTGATACAGCTCAAAAACAATTACAAAGTGGAAAAAAAACTGTTAATACAAGAAGTGAACTTGGTTTTGTAGGTAGTGTAGAAAAAGATTTAAGTTCATCAGATAGGCAAAATTTAATAGATACTATTGGTCAGAATCAAACTTTATTAGATAAATATAATCAGACTATAAATCAAGGAACGAAATATATTAATGATTATATTTCTGAACAAAAAAAATTGGGTACATCACAGAATGACATAGTTAAAGGATTAGAAAGTTATGGATATACTTTGCCTCAAATAAATAGTGCTATGAAAATGACTACAGATTCTACTAATAAAAATACAACTTCAACAGATGCAAATACACAAGCAAAAAATGCAAATGCTCAAGCTAATCAAGAACAAGCACAAACTGAAGATGATTTACAAAAAACTTTATCTGCAAATCTTGATAGTATAACAACTTATGGAAAAATGCTTAATGAAATAAATGATAAAGGAGTATTAAGTGCTTCAAGCAAAAAGGAAATAATTGATAAAGATCCTTCTCTTATACCTTATTTATCTGATCTTGGAACTTTGACAGAAGAATTGACTAATCGTATAAGTGATTTAAAAACTCAAAGTCAAGGAGCTTTTTCTGCAATACAAATTGAAGAAGAAGAAAAATCTATCCAAGAATTATTAACTACATATAATGAATTGCATAGCAAAAATAATTTAGAAGAAAGTGATAAACAAAAATTAGTTCAAGTAGTAGAAAATTTAAAAGGAAAAGTAGAAGGATTAACTAGTTCTACAGCAGAAAATGGGAAAACTGAGATTACTAATACAAAATTAATTACAGATAAAATAAAAGTTTTACAATTAGAAGAAACATATTTACAAAATGTGGCTAAAGTAGGAAAAACTACTGCTCAAAGTTTATTGATGTCTCAAGTTGCAGAAACAAATGATGCATGGAAAAATGTTCTAAGTAGAATTCAAGCATATGATGCTGAAATTCAAAAATTAGAAGAATTAAAAAATGCGGGAAAAGTTACAGAAAATGGAGGAGTTGATAAAAATGGAAATTTAACAATGACTCCTGGAGAATGGGGAGCTAGAAAATCAGGAAATGAATTAGAAAAAGGTAAATTAGAAGGTAGTTCAGATTATTTATCTTTAAAAGCAAAATATGATGAAATAGCTAAACAAGGAGATGAAGATTTAGCAAAAGCACAAGAACAATTAGATTCAATTACTGAAAATTTAACTTCTGATACAAATGACAATACTAAAGCAACAAAAGAGAATCAAGCAGCACAAAAGGCATTAGAAGCAACTATAAAAGCAGTAGAAAATCAAATGAAATCTTATGAAAATCAAATAAAAGCAGTAGATAATGCTTTATATGCCTTAGATTCACAAATACAAGGAATGGATGAAACTTCTGATGATTATATAAATGCTTTAAAAGAAGAAAATAATATGTATGAACAAAGAATAGGCTTAGTTAATGATATTGTTGATGCAAATGGTGAATATATTGATTCTATAGCCAATATGGGGGGAGTGAGTGGAACTGCCCTTGGAAAAGAAATAATACAAAAAGCTGAGAGTTATTTAAACACACCTTATGTTTGGGGAGGAGAATCACCAGAAGGATTTGATTGTAGTGGATTAGTACAATATGTATATAAACAATTTGGAATAGAATTAGGTAGAACAACGTATGATCAAATTGATGAAGGTGTATCTATACCAAAACAAAATTTACAACCAGGAGATTTAGTATTCTTTGGAGATAATGCAAGTAGTCCGTCACATGTAGGAATATATGCTGGTGGGGATGAGTTTATAGAATCTCCACATACAGGAGCAAGTGTTCGTATTAGTAATTTAGATAATAGAAGTGATTATGTTGGTGCTAGAAGAGTAATTTCAGCACAAGATACTGGAGACGTAATAGAAACATCATCTTCAGAAAATTCAACATATTCTGGTAAATATTCTAGTTATATAAATTCAGCAGCAAGTAAATATGGTATCCCAGCAGCATTAATAGCTGCTGTAATAGAAAATGAAAGTGGATGGACAAATCCTAGTGCAAATTCAGCAGGAGCAATAGGAATAATGCAAGTTACAAAAGGTTCTGCTGAAGATAGTGGATATGGGAATGCCAATTTACAAGATATTCAGACAAATATAATGGCAGGTTCAGCAGAATTGGCTAGAGACTTACAAGCTTTTGATGGAAATTTAACTGAAGCAATAGCAGCATATAATGCTGGTATAGGAGCAGTACAAAAATATGGTGGAATTCCACCATATAGTGAAACACAAAATTATGTACCAAAAGTTTTACAATCTTATCAAGAATATGGTGGAAGTGACACTGTTAATTTATCAGATACAGCTACTAGTAAAATAGAAGATATCTTAAGTAAAAATCAAGATTATACAAAACAGAATATAGATTATCAACGAAAAATTCTAGAGAATAATACAAAAATTTATGAAGCATATATGAATAGATATGAGAAAGAGTTATCAACAAATGAATCACAATTAAATTTAGATAAAGAAAGATATTCTTTATATGAGGAAGGAAATACAAAATTAAATGATTCATCAAGACAGTATATGCAAAAAGAATGGCAGGATATAAATGAAAGATATGGAATATTAATTGAAAAACAAAAATTTATTGAAGGTGAATTAAAGAATAACATATATGATGAAAAAACTGTAGCACAAATGAAACAAGATTTACAAGATATACAACTAGAAGAAACAAAAACAGTTAATAATTTACATACAGCATTTAAGGATTGGTTAGCTGATAGATTAACATATAATACCCAAGGATATCAAGATAATATAGATATGTTAAATGCTCAATTAGATTTAGTAAATGAAATAGATGAAGCAAGTAATTATTCATCTAAGGCATCATATAATCAACAAATACTGGAACAACAACTAAAAATAAATGATGCACTTAAGAATCAAATAGATTTTGTACAGAAATTATATGATAAAGAACAAAGTGGAAATACTAGATTATTATGGTCGGAACAATTAGAAGATTTAAATAAACAATTAGTTGAATCACAAACTAATATTGAAAAAGCTAAGAAAGCTATGGAAGATGATGTTATTAGTGGGATATTAGATAGTGTTGATAAGAAATTAAGATTAATAAATGATGATTTAAAAGATATACAAAGTGCAACAAAAGATATATCAGATTCTAATACATCACAAAAATTAATAGATAATATGAATATTCTTCAAGATCAGATGACAATATTAATAGAGGATACAAATGCTTATGCGGAATTATATAGTCAAGTATCAGCAGATGGGACTATTACAAGTGATGAACAGAGCAAATTGGATTCTCAAAGTGATAAGATAAGGACTGATAAAGAGAATATACAATCATCTGTACAAGCAATAAATTCACTTAATTTATCTAATGTTATACAACCATTTGAAAATATCCTTAGTTCATTAGCAAATAATACAAATGCTTTAAAACTCCAATTAGATATGTTAAGTTCAAGTTCTACAGATTATGCTACTAAAGCAGGATTAATAAATGAGGAACTTAATAATAATAATTTAAATATGGAGAATTTAGTATCAGAATATAATGAATTAATGAATCAGACAGCAACACCAGGAACAAAAGAAGCTGATGATTTAACAAAAGCATTAGAAACAGTAAGAGATAAGATAGGAGAAGCAGCAAAAGAAGGTGTATCATTAAAGAATTCATTAAATGATGTAAAATTATCAGCATTATTTAATCAAATTGAAACACCTCAAAAGAATATAAATCAAATGCTAAGTAATATGGATTTTGTGACATCTATGAGTAAAGCTGGACAAACAAATGGATTACTTATTGGTGGTAATTATCAAGATACTACAAAAAATTATGAAGATCAAACATTAGAAAACGAACAAGAAACTCTTGATATAATTAATGATATTAATGGCAAAATAGAAGACCTACAATCCACTACATATGATATAGACACTAGTGATTTACAAAATGCAGTCACAGAAAAAATAGATACAACCAATAATTTATTACAAAGCATACAAGATGGAATTACTAATATAAATGACAATAATAGTAAAACAGTAGAAACTAAAAATGTATATGGAACAGATTATGATTTACAATATTTCAAAGAAATAGCATCTAAACTAGGTATATCAGGATTATTTAATTATGTAGACACTAATAAATCTGAATACTTAGATAATAGGAATAAATATAAAATAGGTTCAAATGATATAGTATTAGGTGGAACGGGAGCAACAGGTGGAATATCTGATTCTGATACAACAGCAACACGTTTAGGTGGAGTAGATAGAAGTGGAACCCAAACTCAGATAGAGAGTTATTTAAAATCATTATTAGATGTATTAAGTAATAATAGTGGAAGTAGCAATGTAGATACTGAAAAAACTAATCAAAAATTAATTAATACATTAAATACCGGAAATACTACAACGTCAGCAATTGCAACTAATACAGCAAATGATGTAAATGCAGTACAAGAACAAACAACAACAATTATATCTACGGATAATGCAAATGTTGCAAATGAGATAGCTACTATTACAGAGCAAGGACAGAATATAACAGATGGATTATCTACGGTTGATACAAGTATCGATATAGAAAATAGTAGTATTGAAAGTTTAAGAACATCTTTAACTACAGTATTAAATTCTATATTAGAAAAGATAAATACATTAGATACGGAAACCAGTTTACAAGAATTAATTAATTTACATGGTAGTGTAAATAATATAGGAGATTTAATTGCAACAGTAAATGAATTATCTTTTAATCCTGTAGCATCAGTTTCAGTAAAGAAGGAAGAAGATGTTAACAAGAAAGCAACAGGAGGAACTACAGAAGGATGGAGTATAGTTGGTGATGGTGAAGGAAATAATGCTGGATATGAATTGGCTATATTACCAGATGGAAGAATAATACCTGTAGGACAAGATGGATGGGAATTAAATAAATATCCAGAAGGTACACAAATTATAAAACATGAAGATGCAGTAAAACTTACTGGTATGAAGGATATTAGTAAATATGCAGAAGGAACTTATAAATTATATGCTCAAAGGGCTGATACTAATGCAGAAGGATTACTTGGAGATTATCAATATGCTCGTCAATTATTACAAACACTTGGTAGAACAGATATACAATTAGTTGCAAAAGATGAAAGTAATTGGGGAAATAGAACTCTTGGAGATAACGATTATATTATAGGTGGTTCTGCTGTAATAGCTAGTCCTGAAGGATTTGATGAATCTCATAGAATATGGGGAGCAACTAGGAAAGAAACAGAATCAGCACTCCAAAATTTCTTAAGTAATCATCCTATGATAGCAACGTCTTCTGATATTAATAGTTTAGGGAGTAGTAACAATGCAACGAAACCAACATCAACTTCTACTAGTGATTATAGTACCTCTACAGGAAGTACAGGGACAGGTTTGTCTACTACTTCAAATGCTGGAATAATAAATGAAGATACAGAAACCAGAAAACAAATTAATAAGAATATTTCTAATATTCAATCTGCATATAATGAACAATTATCATCAAGTATTTCAACTAGTGAATTATTAAAAAATCAAATAGCATTAGAACAACAAAGTATTCTTTTAAATAATGATGCATTAAAACAATTAAAAGATCAAGAAATTTTATATAAAGATGATGCTAATGCTTTAAAGAAAATTGCTGATAAAGAATCAAAACTTAATAAACAAATACAAGATTCTCAAAAAAAAATACAGGATTTAGCAAATAGCCAAGTGGAACAAATAACAGCAATAAATGATGCAAAAAATAAACAATTAGAAACAGATATTAAGATTTTAGGTAATGTTGGAAATAATACATCTAATTATCAAAAGCAACTTTTAGTTTTAAAAGATATTAATGGAGAATTATTAAATTATCAAGATTCTTTAAATAAAATTAATAATGCATTGACAGAAGAACAAGACATTTTAAATACATTTAATAGTAGTAATTTATCTGCAAATGAAAATCAATCATTGAAAAACTTATTGTTAGAACAAGCAAAAAATGGATATTTAAATACAACAGATGCGACTATATTGTCAAATTTAGAGACAAAATTAAGTGATACTGATAAGACAACTTTACAAGGTATTTCTGCTGTATTAAGTGCTATGTATTCAAAACAATTTGATATACAACAAAATATAACAAGCACAAGAGAGAATTTAATATCTAATATACAAACAATAATAACTAATAATTTTAATGAATTAGAACAAAAATATGAAGATGCAGTAAATGAACAAACTGAAAAATTAAGTGATGCTTTAGCTTCAGTGCAACAGGCAAATAATAAAAATGAGCAATTAGCTACTTTAAATAAATTACAAACTCAATATAATGAAGCAATAAATAATAATTCTGTAGAAGGTAGAACTCAAGCATCTGATTTAAGAAGACAAATTACTGAACAACAACGTAAAATTACTGAAACTAATATGGAAAATATGGTAAGTAATACTAAAACATATTTATCAGAAGAAGTTGAGAAAAGAAAAAAGATTATAGAAGATGCTGAAAAAGATTTATCAAATACAATGGATTTAATAAAAAACGGAGTAATATCTGCTGATGATGCGATTACTAGATTCAAAGAAAAATGGGCAGATGATATAAAATTCTTAGGTTCTAATTTAAAAATTAATGTTTTAGATATATTGGATCAAATACAAAATATAACTAAGGATTTAAATTTAAATATTACTACAACTTCAACTATTAATGGTGAAATAGTAACAAATAAGATAGCTAGTATGGATAAAGGAGGAAATACTGGTGATTTTAATGGATCATCTGATGGTAAATTATCAATATTACATCCAGAAGAAACTGTATTAACACCTTTTGAAACAAGTGATATATTAAATACAGCAAAAATATTAGAAAATATAAAAGGTTATGATTTATTTACTAATAATTTAGTTCCATCAGTATTAAAATCTTCTGACATATCTAAATTAGTTACAACAACTAATAGTCCTACAGGAGATACTAATCATAATTATGAATTAAATTTTCAAATAGCTAATTTAAATGGTACTAAAAATGATGCTGATATGTTAGTAAATCGTGTATATAGTGGAATAAAAAGAATTGGTGGAGATTTAAGTAAGGTGAGGTAATATTATTTATAATACATCTTGATTTATTTTGGAATATTGTAGTAATATATAATTAAGTGTAAAAAAAATAGATTGAGGTGTATTATATGAAAAAAAATAAAAATTTAATTGTAATATATTTATGTATTTTAAGTATAGTTTTACTAATAACATTTAAAATTCAAGCTTTTCAGATTACAGATAATCAGACAGTAGATGCTAATAAAAAATGGACAATTAATTTTACAGGAACAGTTGGTTATGATGATATAACTAAACAGGGAATAATAATTACAGACAGTAGTGGTAATAAAGTAAATACAACTTTAGAATTAGGTAGTAATAATAAAAGTATAATTGTAGATCCTCCTACAGATGGTTACACCTCTGGAGAAAGTTATACTTTAACAGTAAAGAAACAATGTCATTCATCTAATGGAACACATATGAAACAAGATAGAACTATTCATTTTAACATTAAAAATACTGGAGGAGATATTATAAATAATATTAATTATAAAATAGATATAAATAATAAAATTGGTATACAAATAAATATAACTTTAGATAGTAATATAGATAGTAGTAAATATGATGTGTTTTTAGATAATATAAAAATGAAATATGATGTTAAAAGTAATACTTTTCAAATTTTTAGATTTGAATTAGATGATTTATATATTTCTAATATAAGAAAACATATTGTAATAAAAACAAAGGCAATTGATATTCCAGTAGTTCCTACTATAGTTAAAATTAATGATATAGATGTAAATATAAATAAAGATAGTAATTATAGTTTACCTAATACAATACAAGCTACTATGAGTGATGGAAGTATTCAAAATGTAAATATAATTTGGGATAAAGTAATTGATACTAGTAAAACAGGGATATTTATTTTTTATGGTAAAGTAAAAAATCATAATGATACAAATGATGATAATCCTATAGTATTAACAATAACAATAAATTAATAATAATTTTGATGATTTAATATTATCAAAAACACAAGATCAAAATTTTGTGGACGTAATACATTTATTGTCTACTGATCTACAATCAGAATTAAAGGATATAAAATATGATATTGATGAAAATGCAGTTATTGTTACATTTATAGGAAATAAAAAGTCTAATTTACAAAATAAAGGAGAATTGGCGATATGTTATTATATAAATTCGAAAAATATTATGTTAGCTTTATCAGATGGAAATAATTTCTCTACATTTAATGTAACTAAAGCTATAAATGATAGTATAAATTTATTTAATAGTTCATGTCAAGATCAAATAAAAACAAATATAAATGAGATTAAATCAAATATATTAAATGTTGGAATACAAAATTATAGTGAAATAAAAGAAAATGTATCTAATAAAAAAGAAGAAGTATTTGATGTTGATTTTAAATTTACAGATTACGGTAATTATGGATATGTATTAAAAACACTTGATAAAGGAAAATTGAATTGGTATTTTATTATAGAGCAAACTGGAGACAAGGTAAAATAATTGTAAAATATGAATGTTGATAAAGAATGAGGTTTATAAAAACCTTGTTCTTTTAATTTATATTTAAATTGATTAAATATTAAATAAGTTTATTATAGGAAGATAGAGTAGTCATGACCTCGAAAAGTGATATTTAACCTCTATGTCACTTTTTCCTATTTTTATATATTTTATTAAGTTAGAGGTTGGAAATTGATAGTTATAAAAATTAAATAATAAAGGAGAGGTTAATTGTGTGTAAAAAATGTAATGATGAGAAGGAAATTAAGGAGAAAGAGAAGAAAGTTAGAAAGGTATTTTTGGATGAGTTACCGAGGAAATATGGATTTGGTGTAAATAAAGATAAATTACTTATTGATTGGGGTAATAGTATAGGATATAAAATAAGGTTTATTTATGATAATATAAAAAGTAAAGTAGAAATTGTTGGTTATAATAATAAAACTAGAAAATTACATATAAAATATAATAATAAATTTCTTGATATATATACTGGTAATTTTCAAAAATGTCAATTTGGGAAATTATTAAATACATATACAGGTGAATTTAAAATAGAATTAGGACAAACATTTAAAGATAATAGAAGAGATTTAGTTGTGATTAATAGAGAATATAGATTGAGGAAATCAAAAAATGATGAAATAAATGAAAAATGGTATAAATATAAATGTAATAAATGTAATTGTGAAGATTGGATTGTTGAAGATAGTTTATTATTTAAAGAAATTGGATGTAGTATATGTTCAGGGAAGAAAATAATAAAAGGAATAAATGATGTAGCTACAACCAATCCAGAATTAGCAAAATTATTTTGGAATAAAGAAGATACATATAAATATACGGAGCATAGTGGTAAAAAAACTGATTTTAAATGTCCAGATTGTGGTGAAAAAATTAGGAATAAATCTGTAGATAAAATAAACAACAATGGATTATCATGTCCAAGGTGTTCTGATGGAGTTAGTTATCCAGAAAAATTTATGCATCAGGTTTTAAAAGAATTAAATATACAATTTACATATCAATACAGACCTAAATGGTGTACATATGAATTAAATAATAAAAAGAAATTTGGTATATATGATTTTTATTTTGAATTAGATGGACAAAAGTATATTATTGAAATGGATGGTGGATTAGGTCATGGTAAAAAAGATAATAAAATGAATGGTCAAACTAAAGAAGAGAGTAAGCAAATTGATGACATAAAAGATAAATTAGCAAATAAACATAATATTGAAGTTATTAGGATTGATTGTAATTATAATCATAATAGATTTGAATACATAAAAAATAAAATTATTAATAGTAAATTAAACGATATATTTAATTTAAATATGATAGATTGGTTAAAATGTAATGAATATGCTTGTAATTCTTTAATTAAAAAAGCTTGTGAATTATGGAATAATAATATTAATAATACAAAAGAAATAGGAAAAATATTAAAATTAACTCAAACAACAATTATAAGGTATCTTAAACAAGGAAATTTAATAGGATGGTGTAATTATGATCCAAAAAAAGAATTTATTAAAAGTAGTAGAAAAAGAAATAAAAATGGTAAATTAGTAGAAATATTTAAAAATGGAATATCTCTCGGACAATTTGAAAGTTGTGCAGAATTAGAAAGGCAATCTGAAGAATTATTTGGTGTTAAATTATATAATCAAAATGTATCAAAAGTATGTAACAATAAAATAAAATTTTGTAAAAATTTTACCTTTAAATATATAGAAGAAAGAAGTGATTATCTTGATTCGAAGTAGTAAATATTTCACATATGCAGGTATCCAATCTAAAGATATGCATGTTTTAAATATAAATACAGAATCCTCAATGCAAAGTGAGCCATTTTTTGCTAGTCGTACGTTGAAGGAAGTCATTATTCGTGGGAGGAAAGACCCTTTCTTTCAACAAATGCAGTATCAAGCTATTTCATTCAAAATGTCGCTTTGTCTAATGGATGGGTATTTCTGGGATGAAGATACTATACGAAAAGTGGCTAGATGGCTTTGCCAAGATTATCCACAACCTCTTATTTTTAGTGATTCTAAATCAGTTATATATTATGCAATCTGTACGGACTCACAAGAAATTGTTCATAATTGCCTCCGACAAGGTATAATAAATCTTACGATGAGATGTAATTCACCATTTGCTTACAGTCCCGACTACACAACAGACATAATTCCCGTAACAGGCACTCAAACAATTAAACTAAACAATATAGGTGATGTAGATTGCTATCCTGAAATATGGATAGAGAAAACTGATGATAGTTCTGATCAGATAGAAATAATAAACAATACTACTTCAGATGATTTAATATTCCAAGCAGGACAGAAAGCTCAAGGAAACCTTACATTTTCTGGTACAGTATATGATGGTGAAACAATAACGATCGGAGAAAATAATAACAATACGAGTGTTTATGAATTCGATACTGGAGATGGAGAAGTATCATTTAATCGTATTGATGTAGATGTATCAAGTAGTAGTACATTTGCTAAAGGTGAATTAATATTTAACAATTCATATACAGAAGATTTATCTACAGAGAGTGAAACAATAACAGTAGAGGGAACTAAAGCAACAGGGACTTTTACTTTAAATTCTGTTCCCCAAGTAAATGATAAAGTAATAATAGGAAATGAAATATATACTTTTGTAGAAGGTAAATATTATGGAAAGGTTACAAGTAATAATTTTAAATCTTTTAATAATATAATTCCAAGTCAACCTAAATATACTAGTTTATTTGATATAAATGATACAGAAATGTCAAAACAATTAAAAGTAACTTCAATATACAACAATCTCTATTTTACATTGAATATAAATGATTATGTTAATAATATTTTTGAAAAAGCAGTAACAATTAATGATAATATTTACACATTGGGAAAACAATATAAAACATATACAACAGATACAAATAATAATATTACATGTGATTATATAAATTCCAGTTATTTTAAAAAACCAAATAATTATTCTGCTATAGTGGGAGATAAATTAAGAATAACATATTGGGATTCTACAGAAAAAAAATATACATATTTTAAAATAGTTACTATAACTAATATAGATAATGAATATGTATATTTTTCACCATCAATAGATAAAATTCCAAGTTTATATGTAGAACAATTTCATTATGAAAATACTATTACTATGGAAGCACCTGGATATTATTATTTTCCTTCAGCAAGAAATATTATAGTATCTGATCCTGATGGATATTATAATCCATCAAAAGTAACTATTCTTTCTCAATTAGGATCATATATATATTTAACTTCCAATTTAGTTGATGTTGAAATAATTAATGTTTCACAGTTGAGTTTAACATCAAAACAAAGAGGTAGTCAATATAATATGCCAACAGTAGCTTATATGACAGATCCGGATAGTAAATTTACTAATAGTAAATTTACTAATAATACATTAATAGGAGGAACAGATGATGTAACTACTACAACAAATTATAATAAAATAGTACAAAATCATAGTAATATTGTTACAGATGGAGAAACAGTCAGTATAGGGGTAAATTCAGATGGGTATACTAATACTTATGAATTTGATGATGATGGATTATATTCTTCTAACAGTATTCCAGTAGACATATCTGGAGAAATTGATTATGCTAGTAGTATTCTTCAATTAAATAGTAATCCTAGTTATGGAGATACTATACAGTTAAATAAACAGGTATATACATTTTATAATGATATTACTGATACTCAATTATTTATTCCTAATCATGGTTTAACTTCAAATATTAGTATAAATTCCTCAATTTTATTTAATTTAGATTTAACTGGTTTTCTTATAATATATAATTTAAATAAAAAAATATTTAGATTAGGACAAGTAATAAATAAAGATACTATATTACAAAGATATTTTAATTTAAATAATGATGGAGTTTGGATTATAACAGAACAACAATCTGAAGATTTAGGAAATTTAGGTGAAAAATATGGTGATGAAAAGGCAATAGGAGCTGTATATCCTATTGTTTCAATTGATGGTCAAAATACAAAAGATTCTTTTGCGATAAATAAAATTTCTGACAATAAAAGTTTTAATGAAATTTATGATGGATATACTAAAGTAATAAATTTGAATAATAGTACAGTAGATTTATCAAATGGAATATCATCATCTTCTGGAAAAGTAATAGTATATTATATAAACAATTTACCTTTAAATATAGAATTATTTGATTTAATTCCTCAAATAAATGATGTCTTACTTATGATTTTTATGGAATCATTACTTGTCATGAAACCACATTTTTATAATATTATGAATGTAAAAACAGATATAACAACTAATACCTCTACAGAAAATGTAAAAATAACTATTACTTTAGATGATTTTATTCCTAGTGAATATAATGCAACTAATATTTCAAATTATATATTATTATTTTATAGTAAATTAAAAAACTTGACAGTAAGTCCATATACATTTACATCATCAAATCAAATAAAAATAGGTTCAACAAAGCAAAATACTCTTAATAATATAATAGATACAGTAAATGGAGACACATCAGCAGTAGGAACGGAATATTCTGTAGGAACAATTACTCAAGAATCTACTCTTTCAGCAACACAATATTATCCAACAAATACAGACGATACGAACATATATATGAAAGTAACAGCATTAAATTCAGGATATGATGCTAATAATATAATTACAACAGGGTCTATGGCAGATTCATATAATAAATTTGTTACATCAGATTTATCAACAAATACAAGAACACTAACAGGAGGGAAAAGCTGTGATAGTTTTTCAGCAAGTAATTTATTAGCAAATACAATTAATGCAAATTTAGATAAAAATAGTCAAATACAAGATGTGGAAATAATAAGTAATACAAGTAGTTCAAATTTAATAAGATTAAATAGTAATGTAACTATACAAGCCATTCAACAGGTTAGTAAAATAAGATATAATAGAATTATAGATAATTATAATTTAAGTTTATTAGATATATTAAATACAGAAAAAAAACCAACTATTATTCAAAATATGAGTTATAGTTTATTGTCAGTAAGTGGCAGTATTTTTTATTTTACATATTTTTATAATGATAATTCAGTTATATTATTAACATATGCAGATAATAATAATATAGTAGATAATAGTTTTATAGTATCTACGTATGTTCCAGCAACAAATACAACATTATATTCTTATGTAATGAATGATTATTATATTTCTAGGGATGACACAACAAAAACCAATGTTATATTTACAGATATAAATAATCAGGTAAAAGTTGGAGATGTTATGAGAATATATATGGTTAAATATGATATCATAAATAGTATTTCTCAAAAGACAGCAAAAAATATATTTTATGTAGTTCAAAGTATAGATAGTAATGGAGTAATAACTTTTGATAAAACAGTAGATGTATTAAATTATAAATATTATTTTCCAATATTTTATACAAAATTAGATACAACAATAACTACATTAGATAATAATAATTCAGATTATAGATTACAAGTAAAAGCAAAAATAGCAGGAAGTGATGGAAATAATATATTAACATCTGCAAATTGTAATAGTGCAAAGTGGAACACAATATATAATAATGGATACACTTTATGGGGAGGAAAAGACCCAGATATGTTATCTTGTATAAATGCATTAAAGCAGAGTATTAATAGTTTATATTTATATAAAACAGATTATATAGATATAGAATTGATAAATTTAGTAAATACAGGAATAAAAGTTATAGGATTGAAACAAGGAAATATTGTATCTATAGATAATATTAAATATCTACAAATATTAAATAATAATCATTTAGATTTTCTTAATTTCAGTCAATATGAATTAAATAATAACAAAATAAAAGAGAATACTACTTTATTTAATATAGGAGATGTATTTGACACTTATGTTCAATATGAAAATGTAAATAGTTGGGGAATATATAGTGATAATAAAATAAGATATTTTAATTCATTAAATCAAAATTCATATAATCATCTATTAAAAGTTATAAATACAAATCAAAATATAGATGTTGCGACAAGTAATAATATTCAAACATTATTAAAAACTAATTCGATTATATTTATATTAATGGCAAAAATAAAAGATTTAAGTACAAATACAAATTCATTATTAATGAAAGATTTTAATTTAGCAAATAGTGGAATATCATTTAATGATTTTTTATATTCTTTACCAGATGCATATATAGATATAACTAATACAAATATAGAATTAATAGATGTAAAAATATTCTTTAAAATTCCTAAAACAATACAAATAACTGATAAAAATGTAAGTAGAAGTTATAGTGTAATAGACAATCCTAATCCGAATGTTATAACAGTACAATATAATGAAGTAGGGAGTCAAGGGAATGTGGACGTAAGTAGTACAGCATATAATATTACATTTGATGATACTACATTGTATGGGGGTAGATCAGAGCTATTGATGGGAGAAACAGTACATGTAGATAATTACAGAAGAACAATTACAACAGATCAACCTAATATATCTAGATATAATGTTCACAATGGACAATTTCTATCTTTAAAAGCAGGTTCCATAAATACTATAACAATTAATGGTAATTGTAATGTAAAGTTTAAATATACTTGGCGATTCTTAAAAGAGTAAAAATTAAATAAAGTACAATCTTTAGGAAGATAGGTAGACGTACTGAAAGTAGTGATTTAGTATCGTTCATCACTACTTCTTCCTTTTATATAAATTTGAACGATATATTTAATATTATAGGGAGCGATACATAATGTGTAAAAAAATATTTTTAGATAATTTACCACATAAAGGTAAACTCATTGATTGGCAAAATAGTGTAGGATATAAAGTAAAAGGAATTTATGATTATATTGAATTTGAAGTTAAAATTGTCGATTATGATGTTAAAAATAGATTTTTATTTATCAAATACAAAAATAAAAAACCTTTAAGGATAAGAACAGATAAATTTACTCAATGTCGATTAAATGAATTAATGGAAGAAGAAATACATATATGTGTTTATAATGAAAATAAACCTAGAAGAGTAGATTTAAGAAAATTACCATTAAATGGGTATGGAATAAATTGGTCAAAAATAGCTAAAAATAAAATAAAAATTCCTTTTGTTTATGAAGATGTTAAAGGAGAAGTAGAAATTATTAATTATAATAGTAAAACAAGATATTTATATATAAAATATTTAGACAAACCTATATTCAAAATATATACAAATAATTTTCAAAAATGTCAATTAGGAGAGTTATTGGGTAAGAGAACAAGCGAATTTAAAATAGAATTAGGACAAACATTTAAAGATGACAAAAGAGATATTACTATTATAGACAGAAAATATGAAAAGAGTAAAAATGGTTGGAATAGAAAATATTATAAATATAAATGTAATAAATGTGGTTTTGATGGAGGAGAACATTATAAAAAAGGTGAATATTACAAAGAACATTGGATTGAAGAATCTGATTTATTACATGGAAATGGATGTGCATGTTGTTGTAGTACTTCTCAAATAGTAGTCCAAGGAATAAATGATATAGCAACAACTGCTCCAGAGATTATAAAATATTTTCAAAATTCAAAAGAAGCAAAAATGTATAGTAAAGGAAGTAAACATAAAATTTATCCTATATGTCCTGATTGTGGAAGAATAAAATCTACTATGATGGAAATATCGACTATATGTAAATATAAATCTATAGGATGTAGTTGTGGTGATGGAATTTCATATCCAGAGAAATTTATGCATCAATTACTTGAACAATTAACTATTAAATTTATATATCAATATAAACCAAAGTGGTGTAAATATGAATTAAATAATAAAATAAAAACTGGTAGATATGATTTTTATTTTGAATTGAATGAACAACAATATATAGTAGAGATGGATGGTGGCTTTCATAATATTGATAATAGAATGAATGGACAAACTAAAGAAGAATCTAAATTAATTGATAATTATAAAGATAGATTGGCAAATAAGAATAATATTCTAATGATTAGAATAGATTGTAAAGAGTCTGATTTAGAATATATTAAAGATAAAATATTACATAGTAAATTAAATGATTTAGTTGATTTATCTAAAATAAATTGGTTAAAATGTGAGGAGTTTGCTTTATCTAATTTAGTTAAAAAAGCTTGTGAATATAAAAGAGATAATCCTGATTTAACAACTGTACAAATAGGAAAAATTATGAATATGTGTAAAGTTAGTATAAGAAAATATTTAAAAAAAGGAAATTTACTAGGATGGTGTGAATATGCTTCTGAAATAGAATTCGAGAATAAAAAAATAAATAGTAAATCAGTTGAAATATTTAAAAATGATAAATCTCTTGGAATATTTCAATCATGTTCTGAGTTGAGTAAAAAATCAGAAAGATTATTTAATACTAAAATAGATTCTAGACGAATTTCAGATGTGTGTAATAATAAAATAAAACAATATAAAGGATTCACATTTAAATATATATAAAAATTAAATAATATATAAAACAACAGAGAATCCTTATAGTTTTAATAGATTATAAGGATTCTTTTTTATTTGAGTTAGAAAAGGAGTGATTAATTGAATACTAATATAGGAGTTATTGATTTTAATAAACAACCTGATAAAGTAGAATTATATTTAGCTAAAAATAATCCGTCCAGAGATATTATATCTTCAATATCTTATGGATTAGGTGCTTACAATATAAAACGTTCACTAAAATTAGGGAATATTTCACAATTAACGTTTGATATTCCTTATGAAGTTGATATAAATCATAATCTTATAAGGAATTCTTTGATTGATTTAATAGAAGAAAATTTACTAGTTAAATTCGTAAGAGGAACAGAGACAGAATGGTTTATTATAGATTCAAAAAATGAAAATATGAGTAGTGATTCAGATAATTTATCATTAACCTGTTATAGCTTATGTTATGAACTTAATAGCAAATTAATAACAGATTATAATACAAAACCTACCGTAACAAATGTTTGTTATAATTTAAAACAGTTTCTTATTGGTCAAATAGGTATAATCGAAGGAATATTAAATAATACTATGTGGTCAATAGGGACAATTGATAATGATTTATTATATGATACTAATCAACAAGAGATTAAAAGAACATTTAGTGTTAGTGGTTCAAAAACTGTATTACAGACATTATTTGATTTAGCAACAACTTTTGAAGCAGTAATATTTTATGATACAGAAAAAAGATTACTATCATTTTATACTAATGAACATTCAGGTATAGATAGAGGTTTAAATCTTAATTATTATAATTATCTTAATACTTTATCTAAAGAAACTCAAATCTCAGAAATAGTAACGAAATTAAAAGTGTTTGGCAAAGATGGGATCACAATATCTAGTGTAAATCCTACTGGAAGTAATTATATTGAAGATTATTCTTATTTTATGGCAGGATATGACAAAAAAGCAGGAACACATAGTCCTTGGATGTCAGATTCGTTATGTGAAGCTTTAATAAATTATAGAAATGTAATTAATAATAACAAAGGTAATTTTCAAGCATTATTGGGACAACAAAATACATTAACAACTTTATTATCGATTAAACAATATACAGAATTGTCTGCCTTACAAACTGAACTTTTAAAGATTAATTCTGATATTGACATAGCTCAAAGTATAAATTCATCTTTAAGTAATAAATTATTAAATAGAAGAAGTATTATAATAAATCAAATAGATTCTAAAAATATAGAAATAACTAACTTAAAAAATCAATTAAATAATGTATCAACACAAATAACATTATTGCAACAAGTAATGTCTCTTGAAAATAATTTAACTCAATATCAATTAAGAGAATTAAATCCATTTATTTTTGAAAAAGAATTTAGAGATGAAAAATATACTTCTGATGTAGTAAAAGATTTGTATTTTGCAGGAGTAGCACAATTTCATCAATTACAATTACCTAAGACAACTATTAAAATTAATATAGTAGATTTTCTTGAAATAATTGAATGTCAGAATGATTGGGATAAATTAAATTTAGGTGATCTAATTTATATAGAGTATCCTAGATTTAATCTCAAAGTTCAGGCACAAATTACAGAGATGGAACAAGATTATGAGAACCGAACAGTAAATCTTACAATATCTAACATAAAAGACATGGAAACTAAAGAAAAAACAATAATCAGATTACTATATCAAACTATAGGAACATCTGCTAGTGTAAATACATTAACTAATCAATTAAATGCTGCACAACAAGATCTAGCTAATATACAAGATATAATTAATAATGTATGGAATACAGCAGAAAGAAAGATATTATCAGGTGTTAATGACTCAGTAACAATAAATGAAAGAGGAATTACAACACAACCTAGCACATCTTCTAGTAAAATATTAAGATTTAATTTAGGCAGTTTATTAGGTAGTAATCAAGGAGAAGACTATTTAAAAGTATTTATAGATGGAGATGGGATTAAAGCAGATAAAATATCTGGGGTATTAACAGTAGATGATAATTCATTAAAAATGGAGTTTAAAGGATCTAATATAAAGAAATATTTTCCTAATGTAAATTTTGATACATTAAATAGTAATTCTACTAGTACTAATTCTACTAATGAATATGTATTAAGTAATGATGTAGGTATAAAATTTTTAGAAGCATTAATGACTATATATGGTGGTAAATTAAACATTAATGATAATAAGGGTAATAATAAAATAATATTAGAAATAGATTCAACTACAAATCAACCTATTATTACAATAAATAATTCAGATAATACAAAAACTTATACAATAAAGATACTTTCCACAGGAGAATTACAAATAGGAAATGATATTAATAATCTTACAGTAAGTGACACTTTTACTTCTTTAAAAGCAGGAAATTATATATTTAATTTAAATAATTCATCTGTAAATATTGGGAATACATCTACAGGAGATTATATTAATCTTGTTAATGGAAATTTTACTATAAATTGTACAGGCAATATTAGTTTAAATGCAGGAGGAACTATTACTGCAAATGGAAACCCTATATAAATGATTAATAATTAAATAAAGAAATATAGAATAATAAAGGAGATGGTTAAATGGTAACAGATTATACACAAAATATTAGATATTTACTTAGGAAAGGCACATCTGATGATCCATTTGTTCCTATAGTAGAAAATATTGTTATAAAAAATAATAAAGCTCAATTGACAGAAGTACCAAATTATACACAACATGTGACAATTCCAAGTTATTATGAAGTTTTTAAAACGACCTATAATAGTACATTTATATTAAACAATAATGAATTTTGGGTTGATTATAATATTGGAGTAATTTATTTTAATTCTAGTGAAGAAGGAAAAACTATAAACAATGTTTCTTACAATGGTACTGGTCGTATATTGTATCCTTCAGATAGAATATTTTTACAAAATGATAATCCAAATGTTATTGAAACTTTACAAGATTTTATTGATAATGCTTTACAACGAACAAGTGATTTTGATAGTATATTAAATGATTTTAAACCTATGGGTGAATATAATAATACTGTTCAATATAAAAAATATAATACTGTCAATTATGATGGACAATTATGGCTATGCATACAAGATTCATTAGGTAATGTCCCTGTATATGGGAGTCAATATTGGTCTGCATTGTCATATGCCAAGGAGCAGGGTGACTATGCTAAAGCACAAGGAGATTATGCAAAATTAGAAGGTGATAATTTAGCTAATGCGATAAATCAATTTAATTATATTAATGAATATGATAATATAACAAATTATCAACCTAAAAATATGGTTCAATATCATGGTTCTACATATGTAAATAAAGTAGCGTGTCAAGGCATTATACCCACAAATATAACATATTGGCAAATTATAGCAACAGGATATGTTATAAAAGGAGATTATGATTCTAATCAATCATATGAAGAAAGAGATATAGTTTATTATGGAATTGAAAAAACATTATATAAATGTATACAAGCAGCAGGAACGGGAATATCACCTTATAATATAAGTTATTGGGAACCTATATTGGATGCTGAAGATATGATATCTCAGATAAATGATTATACAAATGACACCACAAGTTTATATATTTCTCATGATAATGAAATAACCATTACACATAATTTAAATACATATCCTCTACCTTTAGTATATTCATTAGAGGGTGCTGGATATGGTAACGCTGGATATGGAGAAAATTCTTATGGTGGAGGAATAATATATCAAATATTAGCAAAATCTGAATATCCTGATGCAAATAATATAAAACTTTATTTAAATGAACAATTTAATGGAACATCTACTATAACGAGTTTATCTAGTACTAAATATCAAATAGATTTTAGTAATGATATTAGTATAATAGTAGAATTGAAATAGAAAGGAGAAGATTAAATAATGGCAGTATCAAATACTCCTAATATTGGATTAAATTTACCTAGTAAATCTGAACAAAATTGGGATACACTTTTAAATCAAAATTTTGATAAAATTGATAATGAAATAAATAATAATAATATAGATATTGGAGATAAAACAGAATTACAAACAGAAAATAAGAATGATTTAGTACAAGCAACAAATGAACTTGTGTCGCAAATGGCAGAAAAGGCTAATCAAGCAGATTTAAACGCAACCAATACAAGTCTTATCTTAAAAGCAGATATATCGTATGTAAATACAAAAACTCAAGCTAATAATTTAGCATATAAAGAAAGTTATAATACTTTAGCATTATTACAAGCTGCATATCCTAGTGGAGATAATTATAATCATACAGTATTAACAGATGGAATGATTTATACTTGGATTAATTCGTCATGGACTAGCACAGGAATACAAGCGAATGGTACAGGAATAGCAAATAATAGTTTAACTGAGAATAAATTATCATTTATCCCAGTGAAAGGTGTTGCTAGTAAAAATCTTTTTAATATAGAAAATGCATTAGACAATACTTATTTATATACTGATACAGGTACCACTGCTACAAATTCAGATTACAGAACAAGCGATTATATTAGTGTATTACCAAATACTCAATATAGCACTTTACGAGTTAACGCAGTTTGTTTTTATACATCAGCAAAAGTATTTATTTCGAGTGTTTCAAATTCTCCTAAAAATGTTACGACACCATCAAATTGTGCATATATGAGATTTTATACATGGGCGGGTTGGATTGATAAAATACAGATTGAGGCAGGAACACCAACAGCATATGAACCTTATGGATCTTATTTAAATCGCACATTAATACCTACAGGCTTTGTAAAATCATCAAATAATGTAATAGTAGTTGCGAAATCAGGTGGAGATTATAGCACGATTATGGATGCTGTAAATAGAGCAGGGGATAGTGCTAATAACCCAGTTACTATTTTAATAATGCCTGGATTATATAACGAAAGTGTTGATTTAAGAGGCGATAGATATATATCTTTAGTCGGTGTAAATAAAAATACTTGTATAATAAAAAATAATACTGGTAATTACTTAACACCACCATTAAACATTGGTGGTAACGCATATATAGCTAATCTAACCATAATCGCAACACATGACAATCCAACACTACAAGATGGCAAAAGTTTTGGTGATATCGGTTATTTGCCTAGTTATGGCATTCACATGGATGATGTGGGTGAAGGAATAAACGAAATATATAATTGTGTGATAATTTCCAAACATAATGCTGCTGTAGGTATGGGTTTGCATAATAACCAAACTAATATAATTAATGCTTGTGAGTTGTATAAACAAGACATTGGCTCTCCTTACCAAGATAGTTATGTTTATATAGGTGCTTTAATTGCACATAATTTTCAATTAAGTGGTTCGATTAATCAAAGGTTAATAGTTAAACACAGTAAAATTTTAGCTGAGTATGGAGTAGCACTTAGACTTGTAGATGCGAATCATGATAGTGGTGGAACAGCAGATGATATGAAAGATACAATATATGGTTTTTATAATAATATTGTGTTTTCTAAAACATTAAAAAAAGATTGTGTAACATATACACCTTCACCACAAGAAGGTAATCTTGCAGGATATATTAAGTTAGCTGAGGACAGTTTTGGTAATAATATTATTGCACTTAATGCACAATAGAAAAATAATGCGACACATTTTAAATAGTTATTTATAGATAAAACTTATATAAAAAAATAACAATCTAATTGAATATTAAAACATTAATTAGATTGTTATTTTCAAATTTGTAGAATTAAAAATATTTCAATTCCTCATAGGTAATCTAAAATGATATATCATACAAAAAACTATTATATAAAACATAGTTTCAATTCCTCATAGGTAGACTAAAAATGATATACCATATAAGAAATTAATGTATAAAACATAATTTCAAATCCTTATAGGTAATCTAAAAAATATGATATATCTTATATTTGTAGTTTACTATATGTTTTATGGGTTGTCAAGAAAAATATTTTATATGCTCTTTTTAGGCTTATATAAATAATTCCTATCTTTTAGATTTAATATATTTTAAATGATTTCTATGGAAGACAAAAAAATAATATGATAAATATGATAAACAGGAGATGATAAATATAAAAACATTAATTAATTATTCTAATTTTCAAGAATGTATTCCAGAAATTAATAATATAGAAGCAATTCTTAGTAATAAAATTTCACTAAATTTAAATATTATAGCTTCTACCATGCCTGAAGAACAAAATAAATGTATAATCTCTTTAAAAGAAATAATGGGTGTTAATGAATTAAAAGAACAAATTAATAAAGAAGATGTTAGACAGTTAATAACTTTATTAAAACTTATTTATCGTCAATTAAATAATATGGATGATATAAAAATAAAAAAGAAAGGATTTGATATTTAATGAATTTAACAATAAATAGATCAATTGATAATAATGTTTTCAAAACAACAATGAAATTTGCTTCATTTGGAGGATTGGATATTACTTCAGAAGAAGAACAGGAATTATTACAAGATTATCCTATAGTATTAGAATATAATAACATTACTTTTTCAGGTAAGTATGGTTTAAATGGTAAAAATGTTATTATTGATGAAACAAATGGAGACACAGTATCAATTATTATCCCAAATAAAAAAATAGTAATTGATGAATCATTTATAGCAGAATATGCTGTTTCTTCTTTGCAAGTACCGGATTCTGAATTAGGAGAAGTATTAACAGTAAAAGAGAATATTTGTGAAGCAAAATGTTTATTATTTGAAGAAAAAATTAAAGCTGCAATTTCTACATTAATAACAGGTATAAAAGCAAAAGATAGTGATTTTGGTAAAAATAATCCTATAAATATCACTATTTAATTATATTACACTAATTAAAACAAAGTAATGAAAAAAGAGATGGAAAAGTTGAAGCATTAGAACGTAATATTAATACAATAGATAAAAATTTAAGTGAAAAAATGACAAAATTAGAAACTGTAGTACAAATGTCTTCTCAAAATACTGATAAAAAAATAGATAAATTAGAAGATAAAATGACAAATATGGATGTTAAATTTGATAGAATTATTGAAACACATAATAATACTTCAATTAAAGAAAGTAATGATATAACTAATAATAAAATAAATATTGATTGGTTAAAAAATATAGGATTTTTAATTGGAGGAGCAACTATTGCTTTTCTTTTTTCTTTATTAAAATAATATGGTTATTAATAATTGTTTAATAAATATATAGTTAATTATATTATCAAATGATAAGAAGGGTCTATTGTTATTATATAAAATGGGAAAAGTCATATCCTAAAGCACTTGGAATAGAAACAAAAGAATACAACCTTCTTACATTTTTATAATAACATAAAGAATTAAATATGTCAATAGTAGTTTATTGAGTAGAGAAAATATTTTTAATCTCTACTCTTTTTATTTTTATTAGTATAAATTTAATTTATTTTTAAATTCATTAAAAAGTTTTTTATCTTTAAGTACCATTTCAATAATAACATCTAAACATTTAGAAGAATATTCTTTCTGATTAAACGCTGTAGCTTGTAAAAGATCATATAAATCTTGGCGTACAGTCGTATGTACATTACTTCTTGGATATTTTTGATAATCATATTTGCTTCTATATTCAAATTCCATAATACACCCCTTTTTTAGTATATCAAAAATAATATAGGTTGTACAGATGTACAAATCATAAATGGTGTTTTAGTGTTTGTACAAGTAGATTTATACTTTTAATCATAGAGAGCTTATTTAAGACGTGTTTATCTCTTAGTAATGTAATCATACCTTTTTAGAATTTAAAGCACCTTAAATGGCTTATATGAGAGTTAATAATTTTTTGGTGTATGGAAATATGAAAGTTTTTGGAAGAGAAAATACAAAAAATTAAAATAAAGCAGATTAAAAATAATCTACCCTATCTTATGTGAGTTATGAATCACATTTTTATTTAAATTCCTTATTTCTAGTATAATATATCTTTTAAATATTGCAATGGTTAATTTAAAATTTTATATATTGTAGTGGAGTTTTGACATTCTCCAATTTGTTTTGTGGTATATAAAAGAGGATTCATAAATTTGAGTCCTCTTTATTTTTTTTATCATAAATAAATTGTAATGTAATTCCACTAGAGTATATAAAATTTATTTTTATATATTACAAAACAAAAAAATTAATTATAAAGGAGTAATGTAAAAATGTCAAATGAAGTAAGAAAAATTAAATTCTATGAAGATGAATTACTAGGAGTGAAAGATGAAAACGGAATTATATGGATGGGTGTGAATCAAGCTTGTAAAAGTTTAGGTTTAAGTGAAAAACAAGAAAGAACTGAAAGAGAAAGATTACATACTGATGAAGTTCTAAAAAAGGGAGTGACCATTATTGGCATCCCCTCAAAAGGTGGAATACAAAAGACTTTATGTGTTAGTGAAAAATTTATAAATTTATGGTTGGCTAAAATACCTATGAATGAAAAGAAAAAATTACAACAACCAGAATTATATAATAAATTAATTCGTTATCAATTAGAATGTGCAGAGATTTTACATAATTATTTCATGGGAACAGAAGAGAAGAAAGAAAAATTCTTTAATGAAATGTTAGGAATAGATATAAAGAAAATAATACAACAAAATGAAATATTACAATCTGAAGTTCAGTCTATTAAGGCTGATTTTTTTATTTTTAGGCAAGAATCAGAGCAACAAAGAGAACAATTGTATTTTCTTGTAAAAAGATTCTCAATGTATGATAATGAGGATTGTAACTATACTAGATTGGTCGATGATTTTAATGCAAAAATGTATAATTCTTGTGATATAAGAAATAAACATTATTTATTTTGGAAAGGTGTTAGTGATTTCTTAGGATTAGATTTTAGTAAATTATTAAATGAAAGAAACAAAAAGAAATATTTAAAAGACAAAATAGGAATGAGGATTTTAAATTATTTCGTAGATAATGTAATTCTCGATAGAATTGTATTAAATAAAAATGGATACTTTGTTAATTTACAAGATTTTAATAGTGATCCATTTAGTATAGAGAAAAATAAAATAATAAATTATTGGACAGATATAAATGGAAATTTACGTTGTTGCTATTGTGGGAAGATTATTAATAATCCTAAAGAAAATAATACTTATAATTTTGAACATATGTTGCCAAAAACGAAAGAAGGTACAAGTAATTTATTATGGAATATTTCAATATCTTGTCCAGATTGTAATGAGAAAAAAATAGTTTGGATTATAAGACTTTTAGAAAAAATATGAATACTAAATATTTTTATATAGACAGAATGGATCAATGGATTAAAAAATATTATATATAAATTAGATAGTTATATAAGAGAGAAAAAGGAACAATTCTCTCTTATATTTATTTGTTGGAAGTCTAAAGTTTGATAGTGAATAATATTATTATAACTTATATAATTGGAAAATACAATAAGAATAGAGAAAGGGGATAAATCTTTTTCTATTCTTATATTGTATATAAAGAATTAATGTAAAAAAATATGTTAAAATTTTTATTTGTTAATGATTATATTATAACTTATTATTTAAAATAATGCAATATGAATAGAGAAAATAAATATTTTATTTATGTATTATATTTATGTATTAATTGTGAAGAATTAATGTTAAAAAATTTAATGTTTGCATTAATATTATATACTTGTGGGTGGAAATTATACGTAGATTGGGAAATATTGAAAAGGGGAATTGCTCTATATAAGAATGAAAAAGAATAAAAATTAAATAGTAAAGGAGATATTTGAATATGTATATTAATGATTTTAGAATAAGTGATTCTGATTTTGCAACATATCTTGTTATATTAGGATATAAAATTAAAACTATTGAAGTCAAACAAGATAAAAAACATAATAATAAATTAAAAGCATTCATGTATTTTGAAGGAGAAAAAGAAAAATTAGTAAATTTACATAATGATTATATAAATG
>ENA-UOOH01001043-UOOH01001043.1-fermentation-metagenome-genome-assembly--contig:-NODE-1043-length-28488-cov-5.113706_pt1 | contig 28488 bp, 24 predicted proteins | sample MGYA00245778_ERZ724025 | MGnify/ENA primary metagenome ERZ724025 (study PRJEB28704, sample SAMN03018313) | fermentation metagenome | biome: anthropogenic terrestrial biome; feature: soil; material... | reverse complement strand
CAATTGCGCTCTTCTAAATGCTGGTGCATAGATGTAAACTTCATTGGAGGTTATTCATTGTGGACCCCGCTGGGGTTTTCTATTACTTCCCTTACGCTTTCCTCTCAATTGCGCTCTTCTAAATGCTGGTGCATAGATGTAAACTTCATTGGAGGTTATTCATTGTGGACCCCGCTGGGGTTTTCTATTACTTCCCTTACGCTTTCCTCTCAATTGCGCTCTTCTAAATGCTGGTGCATAGATGTAAACTTCATTGGAGGTTGTTCATTGTGGCTCCCACCGGGGTTTAGTGCGGAGTTGATTTTCGAAACGATGCCCTGAGCCTTGGTTGATGAGACGATTGGTGAGACGGTTGGTGAGACGGTTGGTGAGCTTTTGTCGAACCATTGTCGAACCAGTCGTATCTGGCCTTGCCCGGCTTCCCTTATTGCTGTTCCAGCATAAGTGAAAACACGTAAATGTAAATTTTTCTTACCCAATCATCAAACTATATTGGAGGATGGGTGTTTAAAAGGCGCATCTCCACAGTATATTTGCACCCTGCTTGAATTATCTGATTACTTTTTGCCGGATTTGAGATATATGTGATGGATGTTTCTGTTTTCCTCCCCTTTTTTCATGAAATTATTTTTTTTAGGGTAGGAGGGGTGAAAACAAAAAAATAGTGAGTATATTTGTTACTCATTTTCTAAAATTAGCCTTGTTGGTCTGTGACTGACGGGGCGGAGCTGTAAAGCGAAGCCAGTGATTTATTTTTCCGATAAATATAAAGTGCACAAAATCAACACAATAGAAAATTTGTCAAATTTCCGCACACCTTGTTTCGCCTGCCACATTTCAACGCTATTTCATGACCTGAACAAGGTCATTTTTTATGCTGGGAACCCTGATAACTTCTAAAACACGCATAAAATTGATGGTGAAGTTCTTTCTGAACGCTTCCACCACCTCCTACCTGCGTGACCTTGAATCAGAATTTGGTGAATCTACCAATGGCATCCGCATTGAGCTGAAACGTTTTGAAACCGCCGGCCTGCTCCAAAGTCACTTTGAAGGCAACAAACGCATCTATAAAGCCAATACCAATCACCCACTCTTTAAAGACATCCATAGCCTCCTGCTCAAATACACCGGCATTGATCAGATCATCAACCAGGTCCTCGCACAACTGGGCGGCCTGGAACAAGCCTGGCTGGTGGGCGATTTTGCAAGGGGGAGGGATGGGGAGGTGATTGAGCTATTGCTTAAAGGTAAAAACATCAATCTCGACATTTTACAGAACTACATTACCCGTGCAGAAACGCTTATTGAACGTAAGATACGCTACCTGATTTTCACCAAAGAGCCAATGGAAAAGATAAAAATGCAGTTTCCTGAAAGGTTGTTGTTGTTTGAGGGGAAGGCAATTTGAGGATAAATAAATGTAACACGGATGGTTTCAATTTGGTTTGACGATGGTTCGACAAAAAACTCATCAACCATGCTCACCAATCACCACTCAGCCACTGAAGATAGGCAGTATTGATTTACAAGGATTTAAGAATCATTAATAGCGCGGATTGATACAGATAGCCTAACAACAATAAACAATGTTTGCGATGATCATTTATTCAAAGCGGACAAAGAACAAAAAACGAAGAACAAATAACAGCAAAAAGAGCACCCAAATGATAATATTCGCAAGCCGGGGATGTTGAACAAACCTGGGCCGATACCTCTTGTTTACAAAAGGATTTCGGATATAAACCATTGGTTGATATTGATAGTGGAGTCAGGGCTTTCGTTGACTGGTACCGTAACTATTATATGATGATTTAATTGGTGGATTATTCAACTTCCTATATTAATAGTTTGTTGAGAAAAGCAACCAGCTTTCTGTTATGTTAAGAATAACCTTGACCTTTAAATGGAGTTAAGTAGCAAGGAGCATACAAAAAATACAATTGACAGTATAAAATGGAATCTGCTGGTTCAGGTTTTGTCTCAAGCTTCGGTCTTTTTGGTCGGTATTGTACTGATGAGGCTTTTATCACCCAAAGAATTCGGCTTACTTGGAATGGTTACAGTAATAACCAGTTTTCTTACCGTCTTCAAAGATTTTGGATTAGGTAATTCCCTCATTCATAAATCTAAAATAACCGAAATAGATATAAATACAGTATTTTGGTTCTCTTTGGGGGTAAGCGTTTTGTTAGCTTTAATAATAACCTCCGGAAGTTCATATATTGCAGGCTTTTATGATGAGCCTCAATTAAGAAATTTAGCAATTGCCGTTTCATTTTTATTCATTATAGATGCCTTAGGCACCTTGCATACAATACTATTTAAAAAAGCATTACAGTTTAAACAAATATTTATTGCAAGCATAACTTCGGTTATTGTATCAAGTATAATTTCTATTTTTATGGCTTATACCGGATGGGGTGTATGGTCGTTGGTTGCCTTATCCCTTTCAAAAAGCTTTATCTATGCAATATTAATTTGGTGGCTATCAAGCTATAAACCTTCATTAGTTTTTTCAATAGAACTATTGAAAGAACACTTAAATTATTCATATCCCTTGCTTGGAAACCAGATTTTTAATTATTGGACGAATAATGCTGACAGATTTTTTATTGGAAAATATTTAGGAAGTGAGCAATTGGGATTCTACAGCCGAGCCAATAATTTGGTTTTAATGCCTACAAAACAATTATTAGGCGCGATGGCACCTACATTGTTTCCTTCATTTGCTTTAATCAAAGATGATCACGCGAGAATTAGGCAAATTTATTTAAATGCTATAAAATTGAGTACTTTTTTTGCTTTTCCAATTTTAGGTATTTTTATTGTGTTCGCTAAGCCAATCGTATTGGTCCTTTTTGGTGAGCAGTGGATGCCACTCATTCCATTGTTAATAATTTTATCCTTTTCTGCTGCAATGGATGCTGTTTATCGTAGCTCTGGTGCACTGTTTCTTTCTCAAGGTCATGTGAAAACGCTTTCTTTAATTAATATAATTCAGGGAGTGATTTGTATAATCGTATTTTTTATAGGCTCCCAGTTTAATATAATAGTTATTGCTGTTTCTTACGTAGTGGTTTCTTTCTTTTATATGTTAGTGAAATTATATTATGGTGGGAAAATTATAAATTGCAGCCTGGGTGATGTTTTCAAAAGCCTTATTTCCCTTCTTATTTCTACTGTTTTGACGGTTACCACCGGGTACATCATTGTGATTTATTTGATAGGAAGTTTAAATATTTTCAGTCTGATAGTAGGGATTGTTGCTTATGGTATTGCCTGGTTAGGCCTTATGGCTATTATTGACATAAAGACCTTAAAATTGGTATCTAAAGCATTACAGCAGGTAAAAGGTTGAAAAAAGTTAAAAAATTATATGAATAACAGTAAGGCTCTGACTTGTTTTTTGTTTTTGGCTATTATCATGCTTCATTTATTGAATAGCAAATGATTATCGTAAGTATTAAGTAAGTTAAACAATACATATTAATATACAAGATTCACCTATTATTGAAATTCTTTTGTCACCCAAATCCAATTGCATTCACTCATATGGAAAAATTAAGTCTGATTCATAAATTTTTCGAAAGGTTACACCATGATAACATTTCTTATTGTAATTGGAAGAGTAATGAACACTTAGGGGCTGCAGTTAAAGGGGATACTGATCTTGATATTTTGTTTGATATCACTTATCGCGATAAGCTAGAAGTTATCTTTAAAGAGCTGGGCTTTAAGCTATATAAGGCTCCCTGGTTTCGGAGTTATCCATATATTTACGATTACATAGGAATCGATTATAGAGATAATAAAGTTATACATGTTCATACTCATTATAAATTGATTTTAGGAGAAAGAGGAATCAAAAATCATCATTTAAAGTTGGAAAAAAGACTCCTGGATAAGCGGATTTTTAATAAAGAATATGAAACGTACACTTGTCCACCCGATTATGAAATGTTTCTTTTATTAATCAGAATTGGATTAAAATTTGGCAAAAGTTATAAGTGGGATTTTGAAAGCAATAACAGTGAAATAAGAAATTTAATTGTTGAATTTAATTGGCTGCGTGAAAGAGCAGATTTTGAAAGCACAAAGAATATTTTTATAAATGAAGTTGGTACCACAATAATTCCTCTACTGGAGACCATATGGAATAAGGGCTTAATTAATAAGAATGTTAGAAATTTATGCAGAATCGTTAAAACCTCTCTAAAAAAAGATGAGAGATTTAGATTTTCATATTATTTAATAATAATTATTAGAATGCTTGCATTCCAAATAAGCAGGGTTTTGAGAAAGACAGGGTTGTTTTATATCCCCAAGAAAAGAATAAGTAGTGGCGCCGGATTTACAATAGCTTTAATAGGTTCAGATGGTTCCGGGAAATCAACTCAAATCAAAATTTTAAGTGACATATTAAATAATAAAATTGATGTTGAAAATTTCTATCTTGGTTCAAACAAAGGACACAGGAGCACTTTAAGAAAAACCATAGAAACCCTAGACGCTAAAATTAATAGAAACGAAGATGTTTTAGGTGGAAATAGTTCTAAAACATTTATACAAAGACTTTCAACAATGTTAGCAGCTCTTTCTGTCGCTCAGGAAAAAAAGAACAAAATAAACAAAGCTGCAAGATTGAGGCGAAAGGGTGTTTTTGTAATTTGTGATCGATTTCCACAGACAACACTACCTGGATACAATGACGGGCCTCTTTTGTATAATAAATATAGTAGCTCAAAAAATATTTTTATTAGGGGAATATCTAATTTTGAATTAAGATGCTATTCAGTTCAAAAGAAGCAGGCTCCTGACATTATCTTCAAACTAATAGCCGATCCATTATCACTTATGGAAAGGAGAAACATGACTTTGGATCAAGTTACCAATAAGCAAGAGGGAATACGATCCTTAAAATTCAATAAAATCTCTAAAATAGTTGAGATTGATGCGGATTTGAGTATAAAAGGAGTAACTTCTGATATATTAAAACATATCTATCTTGAATATTTCAAAAGAAATTAATAATAGAGACTTGTTTATTGAATGTATCGGTTTGCCGGGTGCCGGTAAAACAGCAATCATGATAAATTTTGGTAATAATATTAAAAATGATTTTAACGTATACATAAAATCAAGAGGAGAAGCAGATTTATTATATAAATCAAGGAAATCATTTTTCTTTAAAAATCTGGAAATTTTTATATTTTTGGTATTCAATCCTAATTTATTCTTCACATTCGTTAAATCAATTTTGCAGTTGAAGTTGGTAAAGAAACGCATAGGGACCAGCATGTTGATTCTGGAAGCTTTTGTTAGTCTCAAAACATTTAAGAGAACCAGTAAGCCTTTAAATAAACACCTCATTGATGAAGGAATTTTGCAGTATATTGGTTCATTGGTAGTTCCATTAAAGAGTAAAAATGATTTTATTCCTGATGAACTTATAAGTAAAAGTATTTCTCATGCTGTTGATGGCATAATATTCATTAAAACCCCTATTTCAGTTTCTATAAACAGAGTAAAGGATCGAAATTCAGGCAAAAGTAGATTTGATTTTATGGAAGATTCAGAAGCAAGAAGAAATCTCACAATTATGAATGAGGTGTTTTCTCATTGTGTTAGCATAGCTAAAAAAAAGAATATCCCGGTCTTAGAACTTAATGCCGAGGATGCAATCAATGATAAAGTACACGAAATTAATAAATGGGTTACACTCTTTTTTTTATGAAATAATCCTCTGGTTTAAAACTCACAAATATATCAGTGTTTTATGAATCCTGTCAAATACAAAATACTTTTCACACTTACACCTCCCTTTAATCCCTATTCGGGAGGGGTGCAACGTACCACCTTTAAGTTAGGGAAATATTTTACCGAGAAGGGAATGGACGTTAGTTATTACTCCACCGCAAACCAAAATCAGGTTGAACCTGAATATGGTGAGTTGTACCATTCGCCTTTCCCGAATGGAATGATCAATAACAAGAACTTCCTTGATCTGCAAAATAGATTGGAGAAAATCAAACCTGATTTTGTTATTAATCAGATGCCCTATGAAAAGGAGTTGCGAGAATGCCTCTACTCAAATAAGATTAGATTAGATTATATATTATTGGGATGCCTTCGTAATTCATTGTTTAGTTTTAAGAATAATGCACGTGAAAATGGTATTCAAACCTTGCCTAAATGGACTCATCCACTTATAAATACATATCTGGGAGAAAAACTTTTACAATGGCAACATTGGTTTAAACATCGGGCTTATCTGAAGGCAATCATAACTAAGCATGATAGATTTATACTTTTAGCTCCACCCAACCGGGTTGAATTGAATCATTTTGTGGGAAATTACAAAGCAGAAAAAGTACTTTCAATCCCAAACTCAATTCCCGAAGTTTATACTGAATTTCTAAATAAGGAAAAAACAATACTTCATGTAGGTAGAATAGATATTCCTCAAAAAAGAAGCGATTTATTGACTAAATTCTGGATTAAAACATACCAATCTTTACCCGATTGGAATTTTGTCATTGTTGGAGATGGCCCTTACTTCGCTTCATTAAAAAAGGAGGTTGAAGAATTAAAACTTCCAGGAATTAAACTTGAAGGCGCTCAAAAACCGGAAGCGTATTACAAAAAGGCTGCATTATTTATGATGCCTTCTGCCTATGAAGGTTTCCCCAATACAATATTGGAGGCGCAGAGTTATGGATGTATCCCGATTGCTTTTAACAGTTATGCTGCACTTGATTGGATTGTTGGTGACAGGGAAAATGCTCTGCTAAGTGAACCATTTGATATTAGCCAAATGGCAGAACATGTCATAACCCTGGCTAACAATAAGGATAAACTTGTTGAGATGCAAAAAGCATCTCTTCTTAATGCAGGTCGGTTCACCATTAATCTGGTCGGAGAACAATGGCTTGAACTTTTTAAAACGTTGAGATGAGAGCTGGGAAAATAAAATTCAATATTCTACTTCTTTCGCTTGTATCTCCGGTCTGGGTTCTTGTTGAGAGTTTCCGCCAGCCATGGGTACTGCGGAAGTGGATGCTTATCTTAGTTATCACTATTTTCGGATCCACAATTATATTACCCGAAGGCACAGATGCTTCTCGTCATTTGCAAAATGTTTACAGTCATTATCATTATCTTGCGTTTAGTGATTTTGTTAATGAACTGTGGCATATAATTATTTTAAAACCACTTTCTGCCACCAGTGATATTTACATTCATGTTCTCTCTTATTTTGTAGGGAGTGTTCTAAGTTTTCCGGGATTGTTCTTTACTGCAGTTGCCTTTGTTTTTGGTTATTTTTATATCAATGCACTATACAAAATATTGCGCTGGAATAATCGAATAAAAAAACCGGTAATATTTAGTGCTTTTGTATTATTGTTTATTATATACTTAAGCATTGATAACATGCAAACTGTTCGCACCTGGACCGGCGCATGGATTTTATTTAATGGTGTTTTTGGTTATTTTCAGACCAAAAAAAAGAAATATCTTTTGCTAATGTTATGTGCTCCGTTGGTGCATGCTGCCTATGCTGCTATGGCATTGCCCGCTTATTTTGTTGCCCTTACCCCAAGGTTATATCCCAAAATTTTCATTATCGTATTTTTTGCGTCTTTTCTCACGTCTATACCCATTCCTTTTGTATCAGAGCAACTAAAAAAATCGGAACTTGGAGAAACTAAATATAAGAGCTATTACCGTGAGAATCCTTCTGAATGGAATGAAAGATACGACGAAACCATTTGGTATGTTAAACATGGTAAAAGAGGCCTTTCTCTTTGGGCGATTAGTGCGGTGGCTTTTGCCTTAATCATCACAAGATTTTATCCTAAAAGGATGAATTACCTTGAGGCTAACTTATTTAGTATTGGTCTGCTGATGGTGGCTTTGGCAAACATGGCAAACTACATACCCTCATTTTACAATCGCTTAATGGTAAATGCCGGGTTATATCTTTTGGCAACGCTTACTTTATTACTAATTCGTGGTGAACTTCTTAATAAAAGAGGGTTTAACTTAATATTGAGAAAATCATTGCTTTGGGTGGTAATTATAATGTTTTTACCCAAAATAGTCTACTTTTTCGCAAATGTTATACAGTTTACAAGCATATATATGATTGGTGTCCCTTTTATAGCTTTTTTTGGTGAGAATGCCAATATTTCTATTCGGGAATTTCTGGGTTGGTTTATTCAATGATTTTTATTTAATGCAGTTTTTTTTGGTTCCAAATATTCAAGTTATTCAAACAAGAGTATTGTTTGAAAGGGATTGTCTCTAATTCTGTTTCTACAATATGCTTTTAGTAAGTAAATTTAATTAAATACTATGTCTTTACTCCAAACTCTCAGATATACCCTCTCCAACCTCCCCGGCTGGCGCAGCAATCGTAAAATCGTTGTCTTCGAGTCGGATGACTGGGGCAGTATCCGCATGTCATCCAAAGAAGCATTCAATACCTTGCTAAAGGCTGGTATTCGAATTGAAAACAATCCATACAATCGCTTTGATGGCCTGGAAAGCAATGCTGATTTAGAGCAATTGTATGAAGGACTTTCACAATTTAAAGATCACAAAGGCAACCATCCTGTTTTTACCGGTGTTAATGTGGTGGCAAATCCTGATTTTGAAAAGATTAAAGCAGCCAATTTTGAACAATACTTCTACGAGCCTTTTAGTGAAACATTGAAAAGATATCCTAAGCATGATCGTGTAGTTGAACTTTGGAAAGAAGGGGTAGATAAGCGATTGTTTGTGCCACAGTTTCATGGGCGGGAGCACTTGAATGTTCAGCGCTGGATGAGAGACCTTCGGGCAGGGAATGAACATACCAGACTTGGGTTTGATCAGGGGTTGTGGGGCATATATTCTTCACTTATAAACGTAGATTACCAGGCAGCCTTTGACCTGGAATTTGCAGCGGATCTGGAGTATCAACATTCGGTAATTGAGGAAGGCATTGATCTTTTTGTGAAGTTGCATGGCTATGTACCCCGTTTTTTTGTTCCCACCAATGGCCCTTTCAATCTGGCCCTGGAGCAGACGCTCTATAATAAGGGTATAAAGTACATTATGCTTGATAAGCTGCAGAAAGAACCCTTAGGGGATGGGAAATATAAAACGCACCTAAGATACTTAGGGAAACAAAATCACCTGGGACAGATTTATCTTTCCCGCAATGCCGTGTTTGAACCGGCTCAGTATCCTGATCAGGATAATGTAAATGCCTGTTTAAAAAGTATTGAAATGTTATTTAGGCTTAATAAACCCGCCACCATTAGCTCTCACCGGGTAAATTACATTGGCTGGCTGCATCCTGAGAACAGGGAGGAGACCTTGAGGCAACTAAAAATACTCCTCGCTGAAATTCTGAAACGCTGGCCGGAGGTTGAGTTTATGACTTCCGATGAATTGGGTGACTTAATTTTAGCTGGCAAGAAATGAGCAGTCTCCGTTCATTTATAGCTCCATACTACCGTAATCTAAGGGGATGGCGTACGAAACGAAAAATCGTTGTTTTTGAATCGGATGATTGGGGTAGCATCCGCATGCCTTCACGTGAAGTCTATAAAAAATGCCTGAAAGCGGGCTATCCCGTAGATCGCAATCCGTACGAAAAATTCGATTCCCTTGAAAGTAAAAATGATCTTGAGTTGCTATTTGAGATACTCAGTAAATTCACTGATCAACAGGGAAATCATCCAATAATTACCGCTAACTGCCTGGTAGCCAATCCTGATTTTGAGAAAATTAAAGAAAGTGGTTATCAATCCTATTTTTATGAAAGGGTAACTGAAACCTTTAAGCGAACCCCTTCAACTGATCGGGGCTTTGATTTATGGCAGGAAGGGCAGGACAAAGGTGTTTTCAAAATGCAGTTTCATGGACGGGAACATTTGAATGTGGGCCTTTTTATGCGGGCACTTCAGGCTGGAAATGATGATTTATTGTTTGCATTCGATTTGGGGATGCCCGGCATCATGTCAAAATCAAATGGAAATACCGGAAATAACCTTGTGGAAGCAACATATTTCAGGACACCTGAAGATAAATTGGATATACTGGATGCCATGCTGGATGGACTGGATATCTTTGAGGAACTGATGGGATTTAAATCCACTTCATTAATACCGCCAAATTATACGTGGAGTATTGACTATGATGAAGCGGTTGGACAAAAAGGAGTAAAATATTTTCAAGGATACCGTAAGATTAGGGAGCCTCAAATGAATGGGAATGCCCCACTCTATCATACCTATTATTTAGGACAGAAGAATTTAAACGGACAGCTTTATCTGATTAGAAATGCTTCATTTGAGCCCACACTTACGGCTGTTTCTTCCGATGCTATAAATACCTGTCTGCGTGAGGTTTCTGCTGCTTTTGCAATGGGAAAACCTGCCATTGTCAGTACGCATCGCATCAACTACATGGGCAGTATTTTTCCGGCCAACAGGGATGCCAACCTGAAGTTGCTGAAAAGATTGCTTGTGCAATTAAAATCAAGGTGGCCTGAGGTTGAATTTATGGCTTCAAATACTTTAGGAGATTTGATTTCGGGATCAATCAAAAAGCATTGATATGTACTCAAAGATACTATTGAACAATAACCTTTCTTCTAAAAAGAAGGTTAAAAACATAATTTCTTACTTTCTGATTCGCAGGGGAGTCTGGATTGCCTGGAAGGATATGTTCAGGCAGTTTTATGCTTCAGCTCCCGAGAACTTTAAACCAGCCCCTAAAGAGGAAGAAAAGGCGCATGCACAATATTGGCAATTCTTCACTAATCGGGTAAATCCGAATGCCTATCGGGTTTGTAAAAATTTGTGTGGGGTCGGTAACCCAAAGTATATTCCTGAGGAAATCTATATTGCTGATATTGAGGCAACGCTCAACCATGACAAAACTGCTGATTATATTGGAAACAAGAGCCTGTATAATCAATGGTTTGAAAAAGGTATTTTTCCTATGGATTATTTTCATTGTATAGATGGCGACTTTTTAAATACAAATCTGGTGCGTATTTCGCATTCAGAAGCAAATTTGTTAATCGAAGAAATTAAATATCCGGTTGTTATAAAGCCAAACAGGGACACCTATGGCGGGAAAAACGTATTTCTGCCTAATAACCCGGAAGAACTAAGATCAGCGATAAGTAAGTTGAAAAATAACTTTGTTGTACAGGAGCAAATCTCCCCGCATGAATTTTTTCATAAATACAATCCGGCAGGTTTGAATACCATCAGGATTTTTCTCTATCGCTCAGTCCAAAATAATGATATTCACGTTACTGGCACCTGCATGCGCATGGGTGTGGGTGGCGGGCTTGACAATCTTTCCTCAGGAGGGATTCTGACGTTTATTCATCCTGACGGAAAAATGAATGGATTTGCCGTGAATAAATTCGGGGTGAAATATTTTAAGCATCCCGATACTGGTCTGGAATTTACAGAAACCATTCCAGATATTGAAGGTTTATATAATTTGTCGAAAAGGGTTGCAAGCCGGATTTTCTATGCCAGAATACTTGGCCTGGATGCCTGTTATGATGCGTCTGGCAACTGGCGAATGGTTGAAGCCAATGTGGTTGGTCAGCATACCATTAAGTTCGTTCAAAATGCGGGGTTCCCGTTTTTTGGAAAATTTACGGATGAGGTGGTGGAATATTGTAAAAAACATCATTGGGCTATTAAATAGACATTAACAATTAAATTCATTTATGTGATGAAAATCGCTATTCACCATTCCATCCATTCATTCAGTAAAAACTGAATAGACTATTGTGAGGATAATAAGATTGATTATAAAATAGTGGATTGTTATCAAAGTGATATCATAAATCAACTGTCGGATTGTGACGCTCTGATGTTTCATCATTATCATGCATCCTCAAAAGATACATTATTTGCTAAACAATTGTTATTCGCATTAGAATCTGCCGGTAAGATTGTTTTTCCGGATTTCCGAACCGGTTGGCATTTTGATGACAAGGTAGGACAAAAGTATTTGTTCGAAGCAATAGGGTCCCTACGGGACAGTCCCGTCAGGGACGAAGTATTGGTAGTATCACAAGTAAGCCTTCAGTAATAAAGTCTCCGTAGGGACGATATATATTAAACTTTATAGCGTTTTTAATCAATTTTACCCGGACAACAATGAATTTAGATATAATGTTTAAAAAGGTAATCCAGGAATTAAGCAACCCAAAGGTTTTATTTTTAAAGTTGTTTATTAAACTCCCCTTTCTAATTTCTGACAAATCGTTTTTAAAGTATAAGTTCAGGGTACTTATGCATAAAAAATTGGATTTAAAAAACCCAAAAACATATAGTGAGAAATTGCAATGGTTAAAACTTTATGACAGGAAACCTGAGTATTCAGCTATGGTGGATAAGGCTGAAGCAAAAAGGGTTGTTGCAAATCTCATTGGGGAACAACATATTATTCCTACGCTTAGTGTTTGGGAAAAGTTTGATGATATTGATTTTGACAAGCTGCCAGACCAGTTTGTATTAAAAACAACGCATGGCTGTGGCGGCGTAATTATATGCAAAGACAAATCAAAGCTTGACATTACTGCTGCGAGAAAGGAGATAAATTTTAGTTTTAAATACAATTACTTCGCTTATGGACGGGAGTGGCCATATAAAAATGTGAAGCCCAGAATAATAGCCGAACAGTTAATGGTTGATGAAAGTGGAGTGGAATTAAAGGATTATAAATTCTTTTGTTTTGATGGTGTGCCTAAAGCTATGTTTATAGCTACTGACAGACCGCATGATACCCGCTTTGATTTCTTCGACATGTATTTTAATCACCTGCCTTTTACCAATGGGCATGAAAATGCAACTAAAACAATTCAAAAGCCTCAGAACTTTGAATTAATGATTGAGTTGGCAAGTAAATTGTCAAATGGCATACCTCATGTAAGGGTTGATCTGTACAATATTAATGGCAATATATATTTTGGCGAAATGACATTCTTCCATTGGGGAGGAATGGTGCCTTTTGTGCCAGAAGAGTGGGATTATACCTTTGGTAGTTGGATTAGTTTGCCAGTATTGGATTAAAAATAGGAAAGTGTCTTTTCTCTATACGAGACAATAATATTTGCCCCGCTGCTCAATGTGAAAGGCACTATTTTAGTAATAAAAATTGAGGTTAAAGAGGAGTAAATTGATAAGCTCATAAGTGATCATGACCTTAAATTGAAAAATAAGTAGTTGAACATTTTAATTTCAATCGGTTCTTTCAAATTTAAATAAAGTTATGAAAATTCTTCAAATCAATAGTGTCGTAAATTCTACCAGCACTGGTCGTATAGCGGAAGATATTGGTCGGGTCTTATTGGCCAACGGAAATGAAAGTTATATTGCTTTTGGCAAAGGTAATCGGCCCAGCGCTTCCAAGCTGACTCGGATTGGAAATAATTTTACGGTGGCTACCCATGTAGTAAAAACGAGGTTAATGGATAAACATGGCTTCGGATCATATAAGGCTACTAAAAAGCTAATAAAGCAAATTGAAAAACTTCAGCCTGATGCAATTGGTCTGCATAATCTGCATGGGTATTACATCAACATTGAAGTATTGTTCAATTACCTATCCGAAAGTAAAATACCTGCACTATGGACCTTATTCGATTGTTGGGCATTTACAGGGCATTGCTCCTATTTTGATGATATTAATTGCTTAAAATGGAAATCCCACTGCCATGAATGCCCTAAATACAGAAAATATCCAGCAGCCTGGGTTGATAATTCTTTCAATAACTTTACGTTGAAAAAAGCATTGTTTACTAGTCCTGCTAACATTCAACTTATAGTTCATTCTCACTGGCTCGCAAATCTGGTAAAACAATCATTCCTTAAAGACCTTCCAATACATATTACCCCCAGTGGAGTTGATATTGAAGTGTTCAAACCCCAGAATTCAACAATCTTGAAAAAAAATCAGATTGAGGATAAAAGGGTGATATTAGGTTGTGCCAATCTTTGGGATAATCGCAAAGGACTAAAGGATGTGATAAAGTTAAGTTCTGTTCTAGGAGATGAATATAAAGTAGTGATTATAGGTGTGTCAAATAAGCAAAAACACGAATTACCACCCAATGTATTAGGAATTGAAAGAACCGAGAGCACTCAACAACTGGCTGAATGGTATAGCGCTGCTGATGTATTTATAAATCCAACAAGGCAGGATAATTTTCCGACTACTAACATAGAGGCATTGGCCTGTGGGACACCAGTTATAACTTATAATACAGGAGGGAGTCCTGAAGCTATTGATAAGTTGACGGGTATTGTAGTTGAGAAGGGAGATATTAATGGATTGAAAATAGCAATTGAAACAATAGGTTCTCAAGACCGGAAAACAATAAGGAAAAATTGTCGGGAAAGGGCTTTGAAATTATTTAATAAAGATGACCGGTTTATGGATTATTTGAAGTTGTATGAAGGTTTGGTTAAGTAAAAAACAACGTAGAATAAATGGTGACACGATGAATAAACCCTGTTTTATATTTATTATTAGTATTGTCCGGTAAAATATTTATTAAAGAATGAGATTCTTCACTTCATCCCGCACGTGCGGGATTCTGAATGACAGGCAATTGTCCTCCTTTCGACACAACAATCTGTCATTCAGAGCGAAGCGAAAAACCTCCTGGTTTTTACCTGACAATAGTGATTTATTATTCATAAGCTGAATCAAAAAAGTGCCAAATAAAAAACTTGTTTTACTTTCACCATCATTGGGTCCTGGCGGCTTGCAAAGAGCTATAAGTGTATTGGCTAATTATTTTGCAGAACATGCCAATCGTGAAGTCTATATTATTCTATATGGAATCTCAAAGCAGCAATTCTATCCATTGAATGAGAGAGTTCAGGTTCATACGCCTGACTTTGATTTTAAGAACAAAAAACGCTTTTACTATAGCCTTAAAACCATGCTTTTCATTCGCGGCAAAATAAAAACGCTGAAGCCTGATGCTGTGCTTAGTTTTGGTGAATATTGGAACAGTTTTGTACTGCTATCATTGTTAGGATTGAGTTATCCCGTTTATATTTCTGATCGTTGCCAGCCGGATAAGAGTCTGGGCCGTGTTCACAATTGGTTGAGAAAGGTATTATACCCCATGGCAGCAGGAATAATTTTACAAACCACCACTGCCAGGGATATTTATGCCAAAATCATCCGCCACTCAAATATAGAAGTTATCGGTAATCCTATTCAGGGGTTCGTTTCTTCGGAAGGCATTGATAAAGAGAATATTATACTCAGCGTGGGCCGGTTGATACCTTCAAAACATCACGATCTGTTGATTGATATTTTTCTTGCCTGTTATGAGCCCGGCTGGAAACTGGTGATAGCTGGTGGGGATGTGGTCAATGGAAATGTCTTTAAGCAGCTTAAGGCTAAAGTTGTGGCAATGAATGCTGAGGATAAGATAGAATTAACCGGTAACATTAACCATGTGAACAAGTATTACCAAAAGAGCAAGGTTTTTGCTTTTACCTCAAGTTCCGAAGGTTTTCCCAATGTAATTGGCGAAGCCATGGCAGCGGGGCTCCCGGTAATAGCTTTTGATTGCGTGGCCGGGCCTTCGGATATGATTGATGATGACAAGAATGGGTTTTTAATCCCGCTATTCGATCAGAAATTGTTCGTGAAAAAGCTATCCCTGTTAATGAATAATGAACAATTGCGGATGCAGATGGGTGCGGCAGCCATTGAGTCCATACAAAAGTTTAATCCTGAGCTTATAGGACAGAAATACAATGATTTTTTGTTTAGCACTGAAATTGGATAGTTTCACTTAATTACTGAATTTAACTCAAATAATGATTGCCCGAACTAAAAGTGTTATCACCCGAAACCTTCTTAAAATCCAGGAGCTGGAGGGCCAAGCGGAGGATTGACCTTAGAGGAGTTGGTAAATCAATGTCAGGTGAGGAAAAATTATGAATGAAAAGAAAATATTGTTTGTTAACCAAAGCAGCGGTTATTTGATGATAGATATTGTGAATGCTTATGCTATTTCCGGGAAATATAAAGAATTGGTATTGGCTTCGGGGGAGATAAGGCCAATGGGTATCAATTTAGCTGAGAATGTAAAAGTCCGGAAGATAAAGAAATACAACAGGTCTTCTGTGTGGAAAAGAACCTGGTCTTGGGTTTTGGGAAGTATTCAGGTAATGGGACTGATTTGGTTCAAATATAGGAAGCATGAACTTTTTTTAGTGTCAAATCCTCCAACTATTTCATTTGTAACATTCTTTTGCAAAAATAAATACTCGTTTTTAATCTATGATGTATATCCGGATGGATTAGTAACAGGAGGTTTTATAAATAAGAATTCTTATTTATATAAATTTTGGGCTTATTTCAATATCCGATGTTATAAGCATGCCATTAATGTGTTTACAATTTCAAATGGAATGAAAGAAAGACTTTCTAAATATGTGGAAAGCAATAAAATTACCGTTGTGCCTGCATGGGCAAATAGCTTTGTAAAAAGGCGGAAAAAGATAAAAAACAATCCTTTTGCTATAAATAATAAGCTCGACAATACTTTCAATATCATATACTCTGGCAATGTTGGGAAAGGTCATGATTTAGAAACGATGTTAAAATTAGCTGATATTTTTAAATCTGAAAATGATATTAGGTTTGTAATTATAGGTGAAGGTTGGGGTAAGGAGGCGCTGCAAAGCCATGCCGTTACTAAAGAATTGCATAATATGTTGTTTTTACCTTTTCAGCCCGTTGATCATCTGAGTTATTCATTAAGCTCTGCGGATATCGCTTTTGTGTCTGTGGCAAAAGAAGCGGCTTCAGTGTGTGTGCCCAGCAAAGTATATAATCTTATTAAACTGAATGTCCCAATATTGGGGATAGCGCAGAAGAATTCAGAACTTTCACGTTTAATAAATGAAAATGCACTGGGGGCCTGTTTTGAAAAAGAGCAGTTAAGCGAATGCATATCATTTATCCAAAAAATTAAAACCAATAAAGTATATAAGAAGGATATTGAAAATAACATCACTCGATATTCAGCCGAAAATACTGTTGATATACAGAAAAGTTTCATGATATGATATCCCTTAAAGCATATAAGACCGGCGAACTCACAGATAAGCAGTGGTCAGAAATAACGGATGGTTTTAATGTGTGTTTCAATACTTCAAAAACGAAAGAATACTTGAAGAATTATTATGCTAAAACTGTTCTTGGTTTTTCTTTTCATGCTGTGGCAATAGTAGATGACAAAATTATTGGATATAATTCAATTTTACCAATGCCATATAGATTTAGAGAGGATAATATTGTTTATGTTGGGGTAAGTGGTGGTACTTTTGTTTTAAAACAATTCAGGAAGGAAGTATTCTTGTTTAAAGACTTAATGGATAAATTATTTGAAATTTGTTTAGATAACAATGTTAAGCTAAAGGTGGGCGTGCCAAATGAAAATTCATTTCGATATTCGATAAAAGTTATTAAATCAAAATTGATTGGGTTTCTGCCTTATTATGCTTTCCCTGTAAAAATATCGCGAATATATAAGAAAAGATGGAGTAAGTTATTGGATATCATTCCTCTATTTTTTATGGTTTTATTGTCGTTCTACAGATTTTTATCTAAGTTGGTCAACCCTGTCGGCAAGAATAAAATCATGGAATTGGATGTCAATGAGAAATTCCTTGAACAAAGATTTGATGCGGGTCATTATACAAAGTTCAAAGAGGGTGAGTTTGAAATTGTTTACCGTCTGGTTGACGAAGAAGTTGCGCAGGTGGCCTACCTAATGGATTTTAGAGAAGGTAACAAAAGAAGTCTAAGGGCATTGGCATACGCCTTGAAGATTATAAAAGATGAAGACATTGATCTTGTGTTGTTTATTGGGAAATTGCCGTTTAGGCAGTTATTGATGATTAAATTACCTGAAAAATTTGAACCCAAAAGACTTCCTTTAACTTTGAACATAATAGACAAGGCATTTGAAGATAATAAGGATGAGTTATTGAATTTAGATAATTGGAACTTTGGACTAATGAATTTTGATGCCAGATAAATTGAATATTCTGACTTTCGACATAGAGGAGTGGGTTGTTTATCAGCAATATCCTAAAGGCGGGAAAGATTATTATCTGCCAATTTTAGATGAGTATTTAGACAAGCTTTTGGCACTTTTAAAAGTAAAGGGTGTGAAAGCCACATTTTTCTGTTTGGGAAAAGTAGCAGAAGAGTACCCATATGTGATTAAAAAAATTGTCGATCATGGCCACGAAATAGGTTGTCATTCGTATGAACATAAATTTGTGACGCAAATGACGAGAGATGAGTTCTACAATGATACACTAAAAGCAAAAAGAATACTGGAGGAGGTTTCCGGACAAAACATTATTGCATACAGAGCGCCTGCATTTTCATTTACAGAAACGAACCAATGGGTTTTCATTGTACTGGCTGAATTAGGTTTTGAATACGATTGTTCAGTATTCCCTTCTTCAAGAAGCTTCGGTGGTTTTCCCTCCTTTCCGACCATTGGACCCGTTATAATTGATATCAATGGCTATAAGCTAAAAGAGCTCCCCATTAATATAAGTGTGATTGCGGGTTTATCCATCCCTTTTTCGGGTGGCGGATATTTTCGTCTACTGCCATATTGGTTAATAGGTTCTGAGCTAAAAAAGAATGATTATATAATGTCGTATTTTCATATACGTGATTTTGATGCAAAACAGAAGCAGGTAAAGTCGCTCAGGTATTTTAAATCGTATTATGGCATTAAATCAGCGTTCGATAAATTAAGCAGATATATAAATGAAAATGATTTTGTGAGTTTATATACAGCTTCGGATAGGATAGATTGGTCTAAGGTTGAAGTATATAATATCAATGATTTTCTGTTTAACACTGAAATTGCATAGCCACCCTTAACTATTCAATTTTAATTGAAATAATGATTACCCGAACTAAAAGCATTATCACCCGAAACCTTCTGAATATTCCCGGTTGGAGGACCAGGCGGAGGATTGTGGTTATTGAATCAGATGACTGGGGAAGCATACGCATGGATTCGCCGGAAGCGTACCGACATTTTCTCTCTTTGGGCTACCCGGTGGACCAATGTCCATACAATCGCTATGATATGCTGGAGTCCAATACTGATTTGGAAATGCTTTTTGAAGTGCTTGATTCAGTGAGAGATATTCATGGCAGGCCGGCCATGCTTACAGCGAATAGTCTGGTGGCCAATCCTGACTTCGAAAAAATCGAGGCAGATAATTTTGCCAACTACCATTATCAAATATTTACCGAAACCCTGAAAAGGTATCCCAATCATGACCGGGTTTTTGATTTGTATCATGAAGGCATTGATAATAAGGTAATTAAACCTCAGTTTCACGGTCGTGAACACTTGAATGTAGGCAGGTGGATGCAGGCGTTGCGCGACGGGGAAGAGCATACCCAAGAAGCGTTTAAACACCATATGTTTAGCGTGCATGCGAAAAAAGCCTGTGACAATGGGCGGGAATATATGGAAGCAATGGATTATGACACTAAGGAGCAATTAATGTCATTTGAATCCATTCTGGACGAAGGCGCCGGTATTTTTGAGCAATTATGGGGGTATAGATCTGCTTCCTTTATTGCTTCCTGCTATATCTGGCCCACGGAAATAGAGCCTGTACTTAAGGATAAAGGGGTCAATTATATACAAGGTGTGGTGGCTCATGCAGTACCTGCTTCCGAAAAGTTTAAGTATAAATACAAATACCATTTTCAGGGAACCCGAAATATGCATGGTCAGCGGTATATAGTGCGAAATGCCTTCTTTGAGCCAAGCCATACTCCGGAAGATGACAATATTGGACAGTGCCTGAAGCGCATTGATATTGCTTTTAAGTGGAATAAACCCGCGGTTATATCCACGCACCGGCTTAACTTTATGGGTGGACTTGATCCCTTAAACCGTGAACGTGGTTTGAAACAACTCAGCAGCCTGCTGAAGCAAATAATGAAACGCTGGCCCTCAGTTGAATTTATGTCCACTGATCAGTTGGGCGATACTATGGAGGGTTTGCAAAAATGAGTTCATCCCGCATAAAGGTATTGTTTCTTATTCATTCCCTGGAAGAGGGGGGCGCCGAACGGGTATTGACCAATATGTTGAAAATGTTCGATTTTACGCGGTTTGAAGTACATTTGTGTGTGGTAGAAAACCGGGGCATTTATTTTAAGGAAGTGCCGCAGCAGGTAAAAGTGATCCGGCTGTTTAATCATATTCTGTTTTCGCGGTTATTGATAAAATTGCATGTTAAATTTAATCTTAATCTGTATCTCCGCTTAGTGGTAAATGCGCAGGTGCGGGAACATTACGATGTTGGGATATCATTTCTGGACAGTGCCTATACCGACTTTTTGTTTTTCTTAGGGAAAAAAATAAAACGGAAGATTACCTGGGTACATTCAAGTTATAAGACTTACAGCAATTTTGGGCGGTTCTATAAAGGGGCATATAAAAAGAGAATTACCCGCCACCGGTATGGTAAGCTCGATGACATAGTATTTGTATCCAATGACAGCCGGCGTGAATTTGAGGAGATTTTTGGCCGCATGCGTTCAACCCATGTTATTCTTAATCTGTTAAATATCGAAGAAATACATACACGTTCTGATATGGAATTGGATGTTTCTTTCGATTCTAAGGTGACCAATATTGTGGCAGTTGGCGTGTTGTTGCCGGTGAAGGGATACGATAAGCTGATTCAGGCAGCCATGTTGTTAAAAGAAGAAAACCTTAAATTTAAAATCCGGATTTTAGGCAATGGTTATCTGGAGGAGAGTCTGCATGCACTCATTCGCGATTTGGGTCTGGAGGATGAAGTTGAACTGTGTGGCTTCCGGTTTAATCCTTATCCCTATATGAAAGAGTCAGATGTGTTTGTCATGACCTCGATTTCAGAGGGCTGGCCCACCGCTTTGTGTGAAGCTTTAGTACTGGAGTTGCCTGTAGTGGTTACCGATTGCAGCGGTTGCCGCGAACTGGTGGCCAATGGTGAATATGGTATTATGGTACAGCAGTCAGCGGTCGCCATTGCCGAAGGATTGAAACAACTGATCGAAAAACCGGAGAAACTACAATACTACCAAAAGCGCTCCGCTGCCCGGAAGCTGATTTTTGATGATGAAGTTATTCTGCAGCAGGTATATGATTTGATTGAAGGCAAAGCTAAGTTGCCATGAAAATACTGCAAATAAGCTCTACGCTGAATACCGGGGCCATTGGCCGGATTGCAGAGGAGATAGGGCAACACCTGCAATCTCAGGGACATCAGAGCTATATAGGTTACAGTGATCTTGGGAAAAATGGGACACAATCTGAGGCCATCAAAATTGGCAGTAAAGATGATTTTTATGCACATGCATTATTGACCAGAACCCTGGATCTGCATGCCTATGGTTCCGGGCCTTCTACCCTTAAATTTATAAAGACCATTAAATCAATTGATCCCGATGTAATTCATATTCACAATGTGCATGGGTACTACCTGCATATGAAGCTATTGTTTGATTATCTGAAACAAGCCGGTAAGCCTGTCGTTTATACCCTTCACGATTGCTGGTCGTTTACCGGCCATTGCAGTTATTTTGATATTGTGGGGTGTGATAAATGGAAAACCGGTTGCTTTGACTGTCCCAGCAAAAGAGCCTATCCTGCAAGCTGGTTTGTTGACCGTTCAAGAAAAAACTATGCGGAGAAAAAAGTCATTTTTAATGGGGTGAAGAATCTTACGCTGGTAACCCCTTCCGCCTGGCTGGCTGGCCTGGTAAAGCAATCTTTTTTAAGTAGTTATCCCATAAAGGTGATTAATAATGGAGTAAATACTGCCGTTTTTAAGCCAATGCCTTCTACCGCCGTTGGGGAAAAATATGGATTTGGCGATAAAAAGTTGATCCTTGGCGTAGCGTACATCTGGGTGCCCCGAAAGGGACTCAACGATTTTATTGCATTGAGTAAGATTCTGGGAGAAGAATATCAGATTTTTCTTGTCGGACTGGATCAGAAACAACAAGACAAGCTGCCGGAAAACATCCGCGGCATTGCCCGCACCGAAAATGTAGAAGAACTGGCGGCATTATACTCCGCTGCTGATGTGTTTGTTAATCCAACCTGGCAGGATAATTTTCCAACTACCAATCTGGAAGCCCTGGCCTGTGGTACGCCGGTGATTACCTACAATACCGGAGGGAGCCCGGAAGCGGTGGATGCGCATACAGGGGCGGTTGTTAATAAAGGAGATATTGACGGACTGATGAGAGCAATCCATAATATTTTGGCTCAGCCCAGAGAACAAATGAGCGAAGCTTGCCGTCAAAGGGCATTAAATCTATACAAAAAGGAGGATGCAAATGGCAGTTACCTGAAGCTGTATGAGGAGATGATTGGTTTTTAGTCTTTAGTCTTTGGTCTTTGGTCTTTGGTCTTTAGTCTTTGGTATTTAGTCTTTGGCCTTTGGTCATTAGTCTTTGGTCTTTGGTCTTTGGTCTTTGGTCCGCTCAATTGGTTTTTTTTAATTTTTTAATTGCTTTAGTACTTTCTTTGAAATTTTCGCTAACCGAGCACAACTCAAAGGCGAAAAGCTTCTATAAAGCCTAATCTCATAAGGCACACCGCCAACGAATAATAGTCAACATCTAAAGACCAACATCATGCGCGACTTCCGTAACCTGGCCGTCTGGCAGAAATCAGTAGAATTTGCGAAAGAGATCTATCGGATTACAGAACAATTCCCTGGCAAAGAAAGGTATGGTCTATGCAGTCAGTTGCAACGTGCAGCGGTTTCCATTCCTTCCAGTATTGCAGAAGGTTCATCCCGAAGAACTTCAATTGACTTTGCCCGTTTTCTGGACATTGCAATAGGATCGGCCTTTGAAGTAGAAACCCAACTCATCATCTCTAATCAAATTGGTTACCTTGAAAAAGAAATTTTCGAAAAACTATTGGCAGAACTTGCCATTATTCAAAAACAAACTAATAGGTTACGTACTGCAATATTAGAGCCACCGCTCTCCAAAGGTTAACTGGACTTTGGTCTTTGGTGGGGGAGTTAGTAAGTATAGATAGTTAGTCTTTGGACTTTAGTCTTTGGACTTTGGTGCCGGAGTCGGTAAATTTAGGTCTTTAGTCTTTGGTCTTTGGTGCCGGAGTCGGTAAATTTAGGTCTTAGTCTTTGTTCTTTAGTGAGGGAGTTAGTAAGTATAGATAGTTAGTCTTTGGTCTTTGGTGCCGGAGTCGGTAAATTTAGGTCTTTAGTCTTTGGTCTTTGGTGAGGGAGTTAGTGAGTTTAGATAGTTAGTCATTAGTCTTTGGTTTTTGGTTCACTCGAGTTTTAATTGCTTTAGTACTGCCTTTGAAATTATTGCTAACCGAACACTACCCAAAGACGAAAAGCTATTTAGAAAGCCCAACCTAATAAGACACACCTCCAAAGACTAATATCCAAAGACCAAAGACCAACACCCAAAGACCAACACCCAAAGACCACCACTCAAAGACCAACCGCCAAAGACCAACCGCCAAAGACCAACCGCCAAAAACTATCATCATGCTCTTCAAACTAAAAAAATCCATAATCAGTCATTTGCAGAACCTGCCGGGTTGGCGTACCCGCAAGAAGATTGTGGTGATTGAATCGGATGACTGGGGAAGCATACGCATGCCATCCCGTGTGGTTTATGATAAACTTTTAAAGGAAGGTTATGCGGTGGATCTGGATCCGTTTATGAAGGTTGACAACCTCGCCACCGAAGAGGACCTTTCCCTGCTTTTTGAAGTGTTGTCTTCCACAAAGGACAGCAATGGGCGGTCTGTGGTTATAACTGCAAATACCATTGTTGCCAATCCGGATTTTGATAAAATCAGAGCGGCTGATTTTGGAACCTATTTCTATGAGCCATTCACCAACACCTTGAAACGTTATCCGGATCATACCAATAGTTTTAAATTGTGGAAAGAAGGCATAGCTGCCGGCGTTTTTCATCCCCAGTTTCACGGGAGGGAGCACCTGAATGTGGACCGGTGGCTGCGGGGTTTGCAGCAAAATGATAAAATGTTGCGCCATGCTTTCAATCACAACATGATTAGCATTAGCTCTGAACCAAATGAGATGCGGTTTGGTTTTATGGAAGCCCTGGATCATTTTTCACCGGAAGAAAAAGAGACGAAACCACAAGTAATAGAAGAAGGATTAAAATTATTTAAGGAGATTTTTGGTTTCGATGCCCGGTCTTTTATTGCCTGTTGTTATGTTTGGGACAAAGAAATTGAGAAAGCACTTCACCAGGGTGGGGTGAAATATATTCAGGGGGTGGTGCAACAATTAAGTCCGGCCATGGAGAATGACAGACATTATTTTAAAAAGTCCCTTCATTATATCGGACAGGAAAATGCGCAGAATCAGCTTTATCTTACGCGGAATGCCTATTTTGAACCGGCTTTAATGGGGCCCGATACCGATCATATCGGCTATTGCTTGCAGCGTATGAGCGCCGCCTTCAGGATGAATAAACCGGCCATTATTGCTTCTCACCGGTTAAACTATATCGGCAGTATTCATCCCGAAAACAGGGATCAAAATTTAAAATTGTTGAAAAAATTACTGATTGAAATTATTAAAAGATGGCCTGAGGTGGAATTTATGACTTCCGATGAGTTGGGAACATATATACAAACAGACGATCTGAATTCCCGGAATTAATCACCTTAATACTTTATGCTATGAGAATGCCATTTCAGGGTGCCAGATTAAGACCCATTATTGTTGGGACAATGAAGTACTCATCTTTTCTTACGAAGATGTTGCCCATTGCTGCCGGAGGTACGGCAAGTGCCCGCTATTGTTATGCAGTCTGGATGCGGCATTTGTTGTTGCTCGCAAAATTTAATGGAGGCAAAATACCGGCACAGGTGGCTGAAATTGGACCCGGAGATTCTCTGGGTGTAGGGCTGGCCGCGTTATTGTCAGGGGTGCAAAGCTATTTTGCCCTGGAGGCCATTGAATATTGGAATACCGAACGGAATTTGAAGGTATTTGATGAACTTGTCACATTATTTCAGAAAAAAGAAGCTATTCCCGGAAATGGTGAATTTCCTTTACTTAAACCGGTACTGGAGGATCATTCTTTCCCACATAACATTCTTACAGATCAGTTATTAAAGGAAGCTATGAGTCCGGAACGCCTGGAAATGATTCGGAAAGAACTGCAGAACACAGCAAACCCTCAGAATGAATTTATACAATATAAAGTGCCCTGGCATGGTGAAGATGTTATCATCCCTCATGCTATAGATTTTATTTTTTCGCATGTGGTCTTACAACATATTGATGAAATTGAAGAGGCAGCCGTTACCATGGATCACTGGCTGAAACCGGGCGGTTATGTATCTCATATCATTGATTATTGTTCATTAGGCTATACGAAGGCATGGAATGGTCATTGGGAAGTTCCGGACTGGGAATGGAAGATTATGGTGGGTGGTCGCAAATTTTCTGTAAATAGGAAACCGCACAGTTACTACATTGATTTATTTAAGAGGAATCATATTGAACTCTTGTACATTTCTAAAGACATTTTACCAAACACCCTCAGAAGAAATGCGCTTTCGCATAATTACCGTCATCTCTCAGATGAAGATCTTACAAGCTCGGTAGGCTATTTCGTAGGCAGAAAATCGAATTAAGTATTCCCAATCTAAATTGAAAGTTCTTCATTTAAATACTTCTTTACTCACGGATGCTCCTGGTCGCATTGCTGATGATATTGGCAAAATGTTAATTTCCAATGGTCATCAATCATATTTTGGCTTTGGCAGGGAAGAACGACCCATTGTATCTACTCCAATTAAGATTGGTTCATCTTTTGATCAACTGCATCATCTGATATTAACCCGTACCATGGACAGACATGGCTTTGGTTCTTTACATGCTACCCGGCAATTTATTGAACAACTTAAACAACTTGATCCTGAGATTATACATCTGCATAATCTGCATGGGTACTATTTAAATATCAGAACGCTTTTTGATTACCTGAAAAGCAGGGGCAAGCCGGTGGTTTGGACGCTGCATGATTGCTGGGCATTTACCGGGCATTGCAGCCATTATGTTACCGCCAACTGCTATAAATGGGAAACACAGTGTCATCATTGCCCCAAGAAAAGATCATACCCTGCAAGCTGGGGTCTCGACAATTCACCGCGAAACTTTAAAGATAAGAAGGCAATTTTCACCAGTTTGCCTGAGTTGAACTTTGTAAGCCCTTCATACTGGCTGGCCGGGGAGTTTAAACGATCTTTTCTAAACCAGTATCCTGTTCAGGTTATTCACAATGGTATCGACCTGAATCAATTTAATCCGGACAATATGCTGGATGAATCCAGAAAAATAAAACGTTTTGGAAATAAACCGCTTGTACTGGGCGTTGCCAGTGTATGGGGAAAGTATAAGGGATTGGATGATTTCCTTATTTTAAATGATTTTATTAAGGATCAGGCAACTATTGTGCTTGTGGGGTTGAATGATAGTGAAATGAAGCGCTTGCCCGAAACAATAATAGGCATAAAGCGTACTGAAAATGTGCATGAATTGGCTGCCTTATATGCAACTGCGGCTGTTTTTGTAAATCCAACCTATGCAGATACTTTCCCAACAACCAATCTGGAAGCCCTGGCCTCAGGAACTCCGGTTATTACTTATAAAACCGGAGGTAGTCCGGAAGCGCTGGATGAAAACACCGGCTTTGTAGTTGCTGTGGGAGATACCACCGGCCTGGTAGCCCGTATAAAAGAAGTAATTCAACGGGGCAAACCTCACTATTTGATTAGTTGCCGTAGCCGCGCTGAACAGCATTTCAACAAGGACAATAAATATCTTGAATACCTTTCATTGTACGAATCTTTACTGTGAAACAGAGTTGCAAAGTGAATTTTTTGGTTGCACAGAGTTACACAGTGAAAATCTAAAAAAAAATAAAAAACTCTGCGAAACTCTGTGTCATACACTGTGAAACACTGTGAAATATTATTCTCTATGATACTTTGTAAAACAAAACAACATTATGTTCAAAAATAAAACACTCTTAATCACCGGTGGTACCGGCTCCTTCGGAAATGCGGTACTTGATCGTTTTCTTGATACCGACATTAAAGAAATCCGCATTTTCAGTCGCGATGAGAAGAAACAGGACGATATGCGCCACCGGCTTAACAACCCCAAGGTAAAGTTTTATATCGGGGATGTCCGCGATAAGCGCAGTATAGATGGTGCCATGATTGGCGTTGATTTAATTTTTCACGCTGCAGCCCTCAAACAGGTGCCCTCATGTGAGTTTTTCCCAATACAGGCAGTAAGGACCAATGTTTTTGGAACGGAGAATGTGCTTGATTCGGCCATACAGCACGGCGTAAAGAATGTAGTGGTACTTAGCACGGATAAGGCAGCCTATCCCATCAATGCTATGGGCATTAGCAAGGCCATGATGGAAAAAGTGGCTATTGCCAAAGCGCGATCTCTGGGTGATCACCCTACCACTACAATTTGCTGCACCCGATACGGTAATGTGATGGCCAGCCGCGGTTCGGTTATCCCCCTATGGGTAGATCAGATAAAGGCAGGGAAGGAAATCACCCTTACCGATGCCAACATGACCCGCTTTATGATGACGCTCAATGATGCAGTAGACCTGGTTCTATATGCATTTCAGCATGGAGAAAGCGGTGATTTGTTTGTGCAGAAAGCTCCTGCTGCTACATTGAGCGTATTGGCAGAAGCTTTAAAATTAATTTATAAAACTGATACACCCATTCGTACCATAGGAACCCGCCATGGAGAAAAGTTATATGAAACACTTGTTACCCGTGAAGAAATGGCTAAGGCAAAAGATGCTGGCAATTATTTCCGGGTTCCGGCCGATAACCGCGACCTGAATTATGATAAATACTTTGTGGAAGGCAAAGAAGAAATCGCCGAATTTGATGATTATCATTCGCACAACACCCGGAGATTAGATGTAGAAGGAATGAAGGAGTTGTTGCTAAAATTGCCTCTTGTTCAGGAAGACGTGATTAGTGATTAGTGAATCGTGATTAGTAAATAGTAAATAGTAAATAGTAAATAGTAATTAGTAAATAGTGAATAGTGATTAGCTCTAATTTTCAGTCACCAATTACAAGTCACCAATCACCAATGACCAATCACCAATGACCAATCACCAATCACCAATCACCAATCACCAATTACCAATAACCAATCACCAATCACCAATCACCAATCACCAATCACCAATGACCAATCACCAATCACCAATCACCAATCACCAATGACCAATCACCAATGACCAATCACCAATCACCAATCACCAATCACCAATCACCAATGACCAATCACCAAT
>ENA-UOOH01001037-UOOH01001037.1-fermentation-metagenome-genome-assembly--contig:-NODE-1037-length-28583-cov-6.783967_pt1 | contig 28583 bp, 37 predicted proteins | sample MGYA00245778_ERZ724025 | MGnify/ENA primary metagenome ERZ724025 (study PRJEB28704, sample SAMN03018313) | fermentation metagenome | biome: anthropogenic terrestrial biome; feature: soil; material... | reverse complement strand
GAGTCAGAACCTCGGGACCATCCTCAGTCACGGCCACCGTATGCTCAAAGTGGGCCGACAGAAGTCCATCCAATGTGCACGCGGTCCAGCCATCGCCGAGTATCCGGACCTCGTGCCCGCCCGCATTAACCATTGGTTCGATGGCAAGTACCATCCCTGCCCTAAGCCTGATCCCCTCGCCCGGGCGCCCGAAATTCGGGATCTGCGGTTCCTCGTGCATCTTGCGCCCGATTCCGTGCCCTACAAAGTCTCTCACCACGGAAAACCCATTGGCCTCCACAAACGCCTGAACCGCGCTGCCGATATCTCCAAGACGGCGCCCCGGCCGCGCATTCGCTATCCCGGCATCCAAAGACTCGCTGGTGACCTGCATGAGCCGCTCGGCCTCAGGAGCCACCGCGCCCACGCCCAAAGTGACGGCGGCATCGCCGTGGTACCCATCGACTATCGCGCCCACATCCACGCTGACTATGTCGCCTTCGACCAGAATCCGACCGCCCGGAATTCCGTGGATGATCTCGTCGTTTACCGAAGCGCAGATCGAAGCGGGAAACCCGCGATATCCCTTGAAGGACGGGACGCCGCTTCCCTCGCGTATTGTGTTCTCAGCGAGCCTATCGAGCCACCCAGTGCTGACGCCAGGCCGCACGCTTTCGCGGAGCACTTCCAGGACCCGCCCCACCAACGCGCCCGCGCGCCGCATCCGAGCTATCTCGTCCGGAGTCTTTAGAATGATCATCTACTATTACACCTTCTAAGCGCATCCGAAATGCGCTTGTGAACGGATTCAGGGCCGCCCGTCCCATCCACCGACACCAACAACCCCAGCCCGGCGTAGAAGTCTTTCAGAGGCTCCGTCTGCTCACGGTAGGTTTCGAGCCTCTTCATGACTGTGTCGGCGCGGTCGTCATCCCTCTGGACCAACTCTCCGCCGCAACTGCACGCATCGCTGGGAGGCGGATTGAACTCCACATGCCACGCCCGCCCGCATTGGGGACACACGCGGCGCCCCACAGCCCGTCTCACCAGTTCACCATCGGGTACGTCGATTGTGATCACACCGTCCAGTTTCAGGCCGCCGCTCGCCAGAACTTCCTGCAGCTCGCGCGCCTGCGGGACCGTCCGCGGAAAACCGTCCAGAACGAACCCGCATGCCGCATCGCGCTCCGACAGCCTCTCGCGCACGATGCCCAGGGTCACATCGTCAGGGACAAGCCGGCCGGCGTCCATGTACCGGCGAGCTTCCATCCCAAGCTCCGTCCCGGAGGCCACAGCCGCTCTGAACATGTCGCCTGTGGAGATGTGCGGGACGCTGTATTCCCGCGAGAGCTCCACAGCCTGCGTGCCCTTGCCCGCGCCGGGCGGCCCCATCAGAACCAACCGCATCTTGCGTGCACTCCTACTTCATACTTCTACTTCAGGAAGCCCTCATACTGCCTCATGATCAGCTGCGCCTCGATCTGCTTCATCGTGTCGAGAGCCACGCCCACCACGATGATCAACCCGGTGCCGCCGAACGAGATGCTGCCCGAAGTGAGCTTGCCTGTGATATTCGGCAACAGAGCAATAGCCGCGAGGAAGATAGCTCCCACAAAGGTGAGCCTGGTAAGCACGCGGTCGAGATACTCGGCCGTCGACCTGCCCGGCCTGAACCCGGGGATGAACCCTCCGTACTTCTTCATGTTGTCGGCCACTTCCACCGGGTTGAACGTGATGCCGGTGTAGAAGTAGGTGAAGAGGATCACCAAAACGACGTACACGATATTATACACCCACGCATTGTAGATAAACCTGTTCACGCTGGCGGAAATCGCCGGAACAAACTGGCCTATCGTCTGCGGAAACGCGAGAACCGAGGACGCGAAGATCACCGGAATCACGCCCGCCTGGTTGAGCCGTATCGGCATGTGCGTGCTCTGCCCGCCGTACACTCGCCGGCCCACGACCCTCTTGGGATACTGGACCGGTATCTTGCGCTGCGCTTCGGTGGTGGCGATGACTGCCATTATCAGGGCCAGACCCATCACGCCATAGATCGCAGTCATCGCGATGCTCCCGGCGCCCTGCTTCAGCATCCCGACCACGCCCGTCAGCTGAGCTGGAAAGCGGGACAGGATGCCGGCGAAGATGATCAAGGAGATGCCGTTGCCGATTCCCTTCTCCGAGATCTTGTCGCCAAGCCACATGGTGAACGCAGCCCCGGCCGTCATGCTGAGCACGATGAGCAGCTTCCAAACGACTCCGGGCCTCACAGCCGTGCCGAACATCGCGGCGTAACTGTAGCCCTGGACAATGGCGAGTACGACAGCTCCATACCGGGTATACTGCGACATCTTCTTGCGGCCCTCCGGCCCTTCCTTCTTCAGTTCCTCGAGGGCCGGGATGACCACCGCGAGGAGCTCGATGATGATCGACGCGGTGATGTACGGTCCTACATTGAGCGCGAACACGGTCGCTCTGGATAATCCGCCTCCTGAGAACATGTCGAGGAGACTCAAGAGGCCTACTCCAGTCTCGCCGGCTAGCCTCTGGAACTCCGCCACGAAACTCGCCGTGTTCACTCCGGGGACAGGTATGAATGACCCGAGCCTGTAGATGAACAGCAAGAAAGCTGTGTACAAGATCTTCTTTCGAAGATCCGGCACCCTCCAAGCGTTGACCAGCGCTCCCAGCACCTATATCACCTCCGCGGAGCCTCCCGCTGCCTTAATCTTTGAGACGGCGCCATCGCTGAACTTGTGGGCGCGGACGGTCAGGGCCTTAGTTATCTCGCCATCCCCGAGGACCTTCACGCGCACGTCATACCCTCTGATGAGGCCCTTCTCCTTGAGCTCCTCGCCTGCAACCTCATCGCCAGATTCGAACACGCGCTCAAGGTCGCCCACGTTCACAACAGCGTACTCCACCTTGAACTTGTTATTGAAACCCCGCTTCGGCAGGCGTCTGTAGATGGGGGTCTGCCCGCCCTCGAACCCGGGGCCTTTGCCTCCTCCGGACCGTGCGAGCTGGCCCTTGCTTCCGCGGCATGCAGTCTTCCCGTGACCTGAGCCCGTGCCGCGGCCCACTCTCTTGACGTTCTTCTTGGCGCCGAACGGGGGGCGCAAATCCTGTAACCTCATCGGTGCACCCCTCCCTCTCAGTCGATCTCCCGGACCACTACGAGGTGGCGCACCTTATGCACCATACCCCGTATGACCGGGTTGTCATCATGCTCGACCGTCTGGCCTAGCTTGCGGAGGCCCAGGGACCGAACTGTCGCCCGCTGGTCTTCCGGTTCGCCGATGGCGCTTTTCCTCCATGTGATGACAAGTCTTCTAGCCATCCGAACCCCTCCTACTTCGCAAGCTCCTCAACTGACTTGCCGCGTATCTGAGCCACCTGCTCCGCAGTGCGCATGGACCTAAGCCCCTCCATGGTCGCGTTGACCACGTTCAGAGGGTTATCAGACCCGAGAGATTTGGTCAGGATATCCCGATACCCCGCAAGTTCCAACACGGCCCTGACAGGCCCGCCAGCTATAACTCCAGTTCCAGGGCCAGCGGGCTTAAGCATAACACATCCGGCGCCGAATGTCGCGGTCACCTCATGCGGAACGGTAGTGCCCACCATGGGCACATCCATCATGTTCTTCTTGGCATCGTCAACGGCCTTCTTGATCGCCTCCGACACCTCGTAAGCCTTTCCAAGCCCCGCTCCCACACGGCCCTTTTCGTCGCCCACGACTACCAGCGCGCGGAAGCTCCTGGTGCGGCCGCCCTTAGTCGTCTTGGCCACGGGGTTGATGCTTACCACTTTTTCCTTGAGGTCAGTGCCCTCAAGACTCATTCTTGCCATCTTCTGCCCTCCCCCGTCTAGAACTGCAGGCCGGCCTCGCGCGCAGCTTCTGCCAGCGCCGCCACTCTGCCATGGTATATATTTCCGCCACGGTCGAACACGACCTGGCTTATGCCCTTATCAAGGGCCCTCTGCGCAGCCACTCGACCCGCGTACTTCGCGGCTTCAGTGTTCCCGCCGTATCCCACAGCCGCCCGGATTTCCGGCTCCACCGTCGATACCGACACGAGAGTTCTTCCCACTGTGTCGTCTACTATCTGCGCGCAGATGTGTGCATGGCTCCTGAACACGCAGAGCCTCGGCCGCTGGGGCGTTCCCACGACTGCTTTCCGGATGCGCATATGCCGGCGGGCGAGGGCCTGTTTCCTGTCAACCCTGTTGTACACTTAGCGTCGCTCCTTTCATCGAGCCCAGAGCGGAGTTACTAGCTGCCCGCCTTGCCGGTCTTGCCGGCCTTGAGCGCCACATGTTCGCCCGCGTATCTTATGCCCTTGCCGTGATAGACCTCGGGTTCCCTGACCGCGCGGATGTTCGCCGCAGTCTGCCCCACGAGTTCCTTGTCGATGCCGCGCACAGTGATCTTGTTAGGCGCCGGCACCTCGATGTTAATGCCCTCCGCCGGCACGATCTGGACCGTATGAGAGTAACCCACCTGCAGGATCAAGTTCTCGCCCTGCTTGGACGCTCTGTACCCGGTACCCACAATCTCCAGCGACTTCTCAAAACCGGAAGTCACGCCGTCTACCATGTTGGCGATCAGCGTCCGAGATAGTCCGTGCATAGATCGGGCAATCCTGTCGTCCGACGCACGGCTGACATGAACTGCGCCCTCGGCCACTTCAACCATGACGTTCGCGGGGAGTTCGCGAGCGATGGTTCCCTTCGGGCCCTTCACCGTAACGCAACGCCCGTCCAGATGCACTTCCACACCTTGGGGCACTACCACCGGCATCTTGCCGATTCTCGACATAGCTACACCACCTACCACATGTAGCAGATGACCTCGCCGCCAAGACCGGCTTCCCTCGCCTGGCGGTCAGTCATCAGCCCTTGCGATGTGGAGATAACGGCCACTCCCAAGCCGTTCAACACCTTCGGAATCTCGTCCCTCTTCACATACACTCTGAGGCCCGGTTTGCTGATGCGCTTCAGACCGCGAATGACCTTCTGCTTGTTGGGACCGTACTTCATCGCGATCTTGATCACGTTCTGCTTCGCGCCCCGAGCGACCTCAAAGTCGCGGATATAGCCCTCGCTCTTCATGATACGGGCCAGCTCTTCCTTTATCCGAGACGCCGGTATCTCGACGACCTCATGATTCACGGTGTTCGCGTTGCGTATCCGCGTAAGCATATCCGCGATCGGGTCAGTCAACACCATCGTCCTCTACCTCCTCTCGTGGCGTACCCTGCCGTCACCAACTCGCCTTGGTCACGCCGGGGATCTCTCCCCTTGAGGCGAGGGCTCGGAAGCAGATCCTGCACATCTTGAACTTGCGCATGTATGCCCGCGGTCTTCCACATATGGAGCACCGGTTATACTCTCTGACCCTGTACTTGGGCCCCTTCTGCCATGATTCCACAAGCCCCTTACGCGCCATTTCTCCCCCTCCTTACTCAGTTCTCACGGGGAGACCCATGAGCCTAAGGAGCTCAAGGCCTTCCTCGTCGGTCCGGGCGGACGTGACTATGGTGATGTCCATGCCACGAACCTTGTCAATCTTGTCGTACTCGATCTCCGGGAACACCAACTGCTCCTTGAGGCCGAGCGTGTAGTTGCCCCGCCCATCGAACGAATCGCCCGACACTCCTCGAAAGTCGCGGATCCTAGGAAGAGCCGCGTTGAACAGCTTATCCAGGAAGTAATACATCCTTGCCCCGCGAAGAGTCACCTTGCAGCCGATGGGAACGCCCGCGCGCAGCTTGAAGGCTGCGATAGACTTCTTGGCGCGCGTGATGATCGGCTTCTGCCCGGAAATCAAAGCCATATCGCCCGCCGCGGAATCGAGCGTCTTGGGGTCCTGAACGGCATCGGACACGCCCATGCTCACGACGACTTTGTGAACCTTAGGGACCTCATTGATGTTCTTGTATCCGAACTTCTGCTCGAGCGCAGGCACGACCTCATTTTGGTACTTCTCCTTGAGCCGCGGAGTCTTATCCATAAACTTGACCCCCCCTCAGGCCTCTCGCCATCCTGCCTGTGTTGCACGTCCTACTTACCGAGCCCGGCTCCACACTTCTTGCACACTCGTATGAACCCGCCGGACTCCTTGGCCTTCATCCCAACCCTGGTGGGCTTGTTGCACTTGCCGCAGACCACCATAACCTTGCCCACCGGCATGGGAGACGGTCTTTCGACAATGCCGCCCTGCGGATTGGTATTCGTGGGCTTTGTGTGCCGCTTAACCATATTCAAGCTCTCTACCAGGACCTTCTTCTCGGTCGGCAGGACCCGAAGTACCTTTCCGCGCCGGCCGGAGTCCTTTCCGGTGAGAACGATGACGGTGTCGCCCTTCTTGATCTTCTTCACTGCTGTCGTCACCCTGATCACACCCCCTACTTGCCGGGATAGACCCGAGGCCTAGAGGACCTCTGGAGCAAGCGAAATGATCTTCATGAAACTGCGGTCACGCAGCTCGCGCGCCACCGGCCCGAAGATTCGGGTTCCGCGCGGGTTGTTCTGCACGTCGATTATCACCGCAGCGTTCTCGTCAAACCTGATGTACGAGCCGTCCGGCCGCCTCAGCTCCTTACTGGTCCGCACGACGACAGCTCTGACGATTTCGCCCTTCTTAACAACGCCTCCGGGCGTAGCCTCTTTGACTGTGGCAATGATGATGTCTCCCACGTTGGCGTAGCGCCGTCCGCTGCCGCCAAGCACGCGAAAGCACATTACTTTCTTGGCGCCTGTATTGTCAGCCACATTGAGCATGGTCTGAGGCTGAATCACAGAGTGTTCCTCCTTTCGCTCGGGCCCGAGTTACTTCGCCTTCTCCACTATCTCGACAAGCCTCCAGCGCTTGTCGCGAGAGATCGGCCGGGTCTCCATAATCCGGACCTTATCGCCAACCCTGCTCTCGTTGTTCTCGTCGTGGAACTTCACCCTGCTCGTGCGCCTTACAGTCTTTCCGTACCGAGTCTCCTTGAAGGTGCGTTCGAGGGCAACCACGCGAGTCTTCTGCATCGCATCGCTCACGACGACGCCCAATCTCTCTTTACGCTGGGTTCTCGCGCTCTCCATGACCTGGCCTCCTCTCTATCGCCTTGCAGCGTCGAGCTCGCGCTCCCTTATTGCCGTCTTGACCCTGGCGATGTCGTGCTTGACATCGGTTATCTTGTGCGGATTCTCGAGCTGATTGGTCGCAAGCCGAAACCTGAGGTTGAAGAGTTCCTCTCTGAGGCCCACCAGCTTCCGATCGAGGTCCTCAGGCGACATCTTCTTAAGCTCCTTAGCCTTCATCGGCTTCACCACCCGCTTCTTGCTTGGAGATGAACTTGGTCCTGATGGGCAGTTTATGCCCGGCCAGCCTCAGAGCCTCACGCGCAACATCTTCAGGGATGCCGGCGATTTCGAACATCACCCTGCCCGGCTTGACTACCGACACCCAGTATTCGGGCGCGCCTTTGCCGCTGCCCATACGGGTTTCAGCAGGCTTCTTAGTGACGGGCTTATCAGGGAATATCCTGATCCATACATTGCCGCCGCGTTTGGTATAGCGCGTCATCGCAATACGCGCGGCCTCTATCTGCCGAGAGGTCACCCAGCCCGGTTCCAACGCCTGCAGGCCGAACTCGCCCAAAGACAGCTCGGTACCACGGGTGGCGATGCCCTTCATGCGGCCTCTCTGCTGTTTCCGATACTTGACCTTCTTGGGCATCAACATTTACTGAGCCCCTCCCTCCCGCCGAGCTCTGCCGGCCCTAGATGGGAGAACATCACCCTTGTAGACCCAGACCTTCACTCCCAGCTTCCCATAGGTCGTCTTGGCCTCGGTGAAGCCATAGTCGATGGCGGCCCTGAGCGTGTGAAGAGGAAGCTTCCCGGAACTATACCCCTCGGTGCGGGCGATCTCAGCGCCTCCTAGGCGGCCGCTGGTTCTCATGCGGATGCCCTGAGCGCCAAGCCTCTCGGCCCTCATCATCGCCTGCTTCATGGCGCGTCGGAAGGATATCCTCCTCTCGAGCTGGCCCGCAATATTCTCAGCGATGAGCTGGGCGTCTGTCTCGGGGTGCTTTACCTCGAGGATGTTCACGGATACCTGCTTGCCGCTGATCCTTTCAAGATCCCGGCGCAGCGATTCTGCCTCCGCGCCGCCCCGTCCGATGACCATGCCGGGCCGCGCAGTGTGAATGGTTACGCGTATCCTGTTAGCAGCCCGCTCGATCTGGACCCTGGATATGCCCGCGGCGTACAGCCGGTTCTTGATGTACTTCCTCAGCTTCAAGTCTTCATGCAGAAACTCCGCGTATTTCTTCTTGTCAGCGTACCATGTGGAATCCCACGTTCTGTTTATCCCAAGCCTCAAGCCAATAGGGTTGACCTTCTGCCCCACGCTCTAACCCTCCCTCTCTCTGACGACGACCGTGATGTGGCTCGTGCGCTTCAGAACCCTGTCTGCCATGCCCCGCATCCTGGGCAAAACCCTTTTCAGCGAAGGACCGGCATCTACATAGGCCTGAGCGACATAGAGGTCGTCTCTCGTCAGATCCAGGTTGTTCTCGGCGTTCGCCGCCGCAGACGCTATCACCTTGCTCACCGGCTCCGACGCGATCTGCGGCGCGTATTTCAGAATGGTCAGGGCCTCGTCAACGCTCTTTCCGCGCACCATGTCGACCACCCTGCGAACTTTCCGCGGCGACATGCGCACGTATCGCGCAACTGCTCTCGCTTCCACCTGTGCCTGACCCCCTCTAACTCTTCATACGCGTGGTCTTGTCAGACTGCCTGTGCCCGCGGAATGTCCGCGTCGGCGCGAACTCCCCGAGCCGGTGGCCGACCATGTCTTCCACAATATAGATCGGAATGTGCCTGCGGCCATCATGCACGGCTATTGTGTGCCCCAGCATCTCCGGGACGACCATGGACGCTCTTGACCACGTCTTGATTATCTCTTTCTTGCCGGCCTGGTTCAGCATCTCTATCTTCTCAGCCAGGGCCGGGTAAACGTATGGTCCCTTCTTCAGCGACCTGCCCATGAATCGGCGCGCCTCCTTTCAGAACCCCTTGCTTACTTCGAACCCCGACGCCGAACGACCAGCCTATCCGAAGCCTTCGCCCTGCGCGTTCTGTAGCCAAGAGTCGGCTTGCCCCAAGGCGTGACCGGGCCGGGCATTCCTATAGGCGCCCGCCCCTCGCCTCCGCCGTGCGGGTGGTCTACAGGGTTCATCGCCACGCCGCGGGTGTGAGGCCGCCTGCCCATCCATCTCTTGCGTCCGGCCTTGCCGAGTGTGATGTTCTCGTGCTCCACGTTGCCCACCTGGCCTATGGTGGCCCGGCACTCAGCTCGGACCATTCTCATCTCCGACGAAGGCAAGCGAAGCGTAACATAATCGCCTTCCCTCGCCATAATCTGCGCGCTTGCCCCGGCGGACCTGGCCATCTGGGCTCCCCGACCCGCAGTCAGCTCTATGGCATGCACCACCGTGCCCACCGGAATATTCACCAGCGGCAGCGCGTTGCCTGGCTTAATGTCGGCATTTGGCCCTGACTCGATCATATCGCCAACCTTCAGCCCCAGCGGCGCAAGGATGTAGCGCTTCTCGCCGTCAAGATAGTGCACCAGAGCGATTCTGGCCGACCTGTTGGGGTCGTACTCGATGGACGCAATTCTGCCCGGCACTCCATCCTTGTCGCGCCTGAAATCGATGATCCTGTAGGCCCTCTTGTGCCCTCCGCCTCGAAATCTCAGCGTAGTCTTGCCCTCCGCATTGCGCCCTCCAGACCTGCGCAGCGGAGCGACGAGGGATTTCTCGGGCTTGGAGCGCGTAATCTCCTCGAAAGCGGCTACAGTCATCTGCCTGCGCCCCGGCGACGTCGGCTTAAATGCCTTGATTCCCATCCCACATACCTCCTTTGCTGCGTTGCTCAGGCGCCCTCGAACAGCGGAATTCTGTCGCCGCTCTTCAGGGTAACAATCGCCTTTTTCCATTGGGGACTCATCCCCTGCGACCGCCCCTGTCTCTTGAGCTTACCAGGCATTCGCATTGTGTTGACCGACACCACAGTCACCTTGAACAACACCTCGACAGCCTTGGCGATCTCCACCTTGTTGGCGTCGAACTTCACTTCGAACACGTACTTGCTCTCTTCGCTCATGGCGGTGCTCTTCTCAGTGACAATCGGCTTGATGATAATCTCCTGCGGGTGTGCCATTACGCCAAGGCCTCCTCTGCTTTGGCGACCGCGTCGCGCACAATGACGAGCGCTTGATGGTTCACCACGTCATATACGTTCAGCCCGGCGACGCCCAGAGCCAACGCGTTGGGGATGTTCCTGGTGGACTTCTCCACGATCTCGTCCTTGACGGCCGTCACCACAAGCGGCTTCTTCACTCCGATTGCGCCAAACAGCGCCGCCATCGCCTTGGTGTTGGGCTCGTCGAGATCCAGCGAATCCAGGACGAACACCGCATCCTCGGAAGCCCTCGCCGATAGCGCAGAGAGCAGCGCAAGCTTGCGAACCTTCTTCGGGATTCTGCCGCCGTAACTCCTCGGGGTAGGCCCGAACACCACGCCGCCGCCGCGCCACAGTGGAGACCTGCGCGACCCGTGCCTTGCTCTGCCGGTACCCTTCTGGCGCCACGGCTTGCGTCCGCCGCCTGCCACCTCGGAGATGGTCTTCGTGTCGTGAGTGCCCGACCTCAAGCTGGCAAGCTGAAGCGTAACGGCATCGTGCACCGCGTACTCGTTGGGCTCTATTCCGAAGACGGCGTCAGGAAGCTCCACCTCTCCGAGCCTGTTGCCTTTTACATCGAACAGTGGTGCTTTAGGCATCTCCAACGCCTCCTTACTTCTTCTTAGCCTTAACGGAGTCCCGGATCGTCACTAGCCCGCCCTTGGCTCCAGGCACAGCGCCCCGCACCATGATCAGGTTTCGCTCCGGATCCACCTTCACCACGGTCAGGCCCAGGGTGGTCGTTCGCTCCCCGCCCAGCCTGCCCGGCATCTTACGGCCCTTGAACACCCTGGCCGGGGCGGTTGCTCCCAGCGAACCCACGCGCCGATGGTACATGGAACCATGGCTCATGGGACCGCGATGGAAATTCCACCGCTTTATGACGCCTGCAAACCCGCGACCGCGCGAGACGCCAGATACATCCACGAGATCGCCCGAAGACCACTGATCCACCCGGATCTCCTGGCCAAGCTCGAACGCGTCAGACGACTCGACCCGAAACTCCCTTAGATACTTCTTCGGTTTAATCTTGGCGCGCGCGTAGTGCCCGCCAATCGCCTTGGTGGCCAGCCGCTCGCGCATGTTGCCGAAACCAACCTGGATGGCCTCGTAGCCATCTCTGGCCTGGCGCTTCTTCTGCACTACGCAGCACGGCCCGGCCTCTATAACGGTAACTGGATGCACCCTGCCGTCATCTTCGAACAGCTGAGTCATCCCAATCTTTCTGCCGAGAATAGCTCTGCCCATGCGTCACACCCCCCATCGTCGTCTAGAGCTTGATTTCTATGTCCACTCCGGCGGGCAGGTCGAGGCGCATGAGGGCGTCAATCGTCTTCGGAGTGGGCTCTAGAATGTCGATGAGCCTCTTGTGCGTCCTCATCTCGAACTGCTCTCTGGAGTCTTTGTCAACGTGAACGGATCTGAGGACTGTATAGACGTTCCTCTCCGTCGGAAGCGGCACCGGACCCGACACCTCAGACCCCATCCGCTTGGCGGTGTCAACGATACGTTCAGCCGACTGATCCAAGATCTTGTGGTCAAAAGCCTTAAGCTTAATCCTGATTCTCTGAGTCGCCACGCGCAATCCCTCCTGATCGCCCGATTGCTTTGTCGGACATACTCCACGGAAGTTTACTCCTGCCATCGGGGTGGCCCGGACAACCTCCCGCTTCATCGCTTGCAAATCCCTGGTCTGCACACTTCCGCGGGGGCGGGACTGCCCGCCCCCGCAGGCCGCGTGCCTCGCGAGGCTCGCGGATCGATTACTCGATGATCGAGGTGACCGCTCCCGCGCCGACAGTGTGGCCGCCCTCGCGGATGGCGAAGCGCAGCCCCGGCTCCATGGCGATCGGAGTGATCAGTGTGATCGTCATCACGGTGTTGTCGCCCGGCATTACCATCTCAGTGCCCTCAGGCATCTGAATGCTCCCAGTCACATCGGTGGTTCTGAAGTAGAACTGCGGCCTGTAGTTGTTGAAGAACGGTGTGTGCCGCCCGCCCTCTTCCTTCGTCAACACGTAGACCTGCCCTGCGAACTTGGTGTGCGGCGTGATCGATCCGGGTTTGGCCAGAACCTGGCCGCGCTCGACCTCGTCGCGGTCGATACCCCGGAGCAAGCAGCCGATGTTGTCGCCCGCCTGGCCCTGGTCGAGCAGCTTGCGGAACATCTCAACGCCGGTGACGACCGTCTTCTTGGTATCAGGCCTGAGCCCGACGATCTGGATTTCCTCGCCCACCTTCACTACGCCGCGCTCCACCCTGCCGGTGACGACTGTGCCGCGCCCGGTGATGGTGAACACGTCTTCGATGGGCATCAGGAAAGGCTTGTCGACCTGACGCGCAGGCTCCGGGAAGTAGCTGTCGCACGCTTCGATCAACTTCCATACAGGGCCGCACCACTGGCAGTCCTGCTTGCCGCATGCGCACTCGCCGGCCTTGAGAGCCGATAGCGGTACGACTGGAATATCGTCGCCGGGGAACTCGTACTCACTGAGCAGATCTCTCACTTCCAGCTCGACCAGCTCGAGCAGTTCCGGGTCGTCCACCATGTCCACCTTGTTCAGGGCGACCACGATGGACGGCACCCCAACCTGGCGGGCGAGCAGGATGTGCTCACGGGTCTGGGGCATTGGACCGTCAGCGGCCGAAACCACGAGAATCGCTCCGTCCATCTGGGCAGCGCCGGTAATCATGTTCTTGATGTAGTCGGCGTGGCCAGGGCAGTCGACGTGAGCATAGTGACGGTTGGGGCTCTCATACTCCACGTGCGATGTGGAGATGGTGATTCCACGGGCCTTCTCCTCAGGCGCCTTGTCGATCTTGTCGAAGTCCATGAAACTGGCAAGCCCGGCCTTGGCCAGCACGTTGGTAATGGCAGACGTAAGAGTAGTTTTGCCATGGTCAACGTGCCCGATCGTCCCGATGTTGAGGTGGGGCTTGGTCCTCTCAAACTTCTGCTTGGCCATTCTTTTTCAATCCTCCCTTGTGTTATCAGGACAATACTCCTCGGTACCGCCGCATGATCTCCTCCGACTTATGCGGAGGGACCTGCTCGTACCTGAGAAAATGCATTGTGTGGTTAGCCCTTCCCTGCGAAAGCGACCGCAGCGAAGTAGCGTATCCAAACATCTCGGCAAGCGGAACCTGTCCCCGTATCATCTGGTTCATGCCGACATTCTCGAGGGAAGTGACCTTCCCGCGCCGCGCTCCCATGTCGGCGATGAGATCGCCCACATACTGCTCCGGCGTTATTATCTCAACCTTCATGACAGGCTCGAGGAGCACGGGCTTTGCCGCCTCCATGGCTTCCTTGAAGCCGAGCGAGCCGGCAATCTTGAAGGAGATCTCTGAGGAATCCACCTCGTGATATGAACCATCCACAAGTGCCACCGCCACATCCACCACGGGATATCCAGCCAACGTTCCCGTGCCGGATGCTTCGCGAATACCGTGCTCAACAGCGGGGATGAAGTCCTTGGGAATAGCCCCGCCGACAATCTTGTTCGCGAACACAATGCCCGATCCTGGCGGCCCCGGCTCGACTTCCAGCACAACGTGGCCGAACTGGCCGCGCCCGCCTGTCTGCCTCACGAATCTGCCCTCAGCCTTCACAGAGCTGGTGATAGTCTCCCTATAGGCCACCTGCGGCCTGCCCACGTTGGCCTGAACACTGAACTCCCTGAGCAACCTGTCGACGATGATCTCCAAGTGCAATTCGCCCATGCCGGAGATGATGGTCTGGCCGGTGTCGGGATCAGTGTGGATGCGGAACGTTGGATCTTCCTCAGCCAGTTTCGCCAGGGACACGGTGAGGCGATCCTCATCATTCTTGCTCTTGGGCTCCACGGCCACATCTATCACCGGCTCGGGGAACTCCATGCGCTCAAGCAGCAAGGGGTTGACCTCGTCGCACAGGGTATCTCCAGTGGTAGTGTCCCTGAGGCCCACAGCTGCCGCTATGTCGCCCGTAGAGATAACGTCCAGTTCCTCCCTGTGGTTAGCGTGCATCCGAAGGATGCGGCCCAGCCTCTCGCGCTTGCCCTTGGAAGCATTGTAGATCGCGCTGCCCGCTTTGGCCATTCCTGAATAGACGCGGAAATAGGCTAGCTTGCCCACGTATGGATCGGTAGCGATCTTGAACGCCAGCGCGCAGAAGGGCTCCGAGTCGGAGGGCTTCCTCACAACCTGCTCCTTCCGTTCGGCAAGATCCACTCCTACCACCGGCGGCGTGTCAATAGGGGACGGCAGGTAATCCACGATCGCGTCGAGCAACGCCTGAACTCCCTTGTTCCTGAAGGATGAGCCGCACAGCACCGGAGTAAGCTTGGCGCCCAGCGTGGCTCTGCGCAAGCCCGCGACCAGCACTTCGCTGGGAATCGCCTCGCCGGCCACATACAGTTCCATGGCCTCATCGTCGTTCTCGGCAATCCGCTCGACCAGACGCTCACGCGCCTCTTCGGCGCTTTCGCGCAGATCCTCGGGGATCTCAGCGACCTGCCTGTTCAACCCGAGGTCGTCAAGGTACATAATCGCCTTCCGGCCGATCAGGTCGATCATGCCGCGGAACTGGTCTTCAGCGCCGATTGGCATCTGCACCGGAGCAACCGGCGCTCCGAGCATCCGCTCCATCATCCGGACAGCGTTGTCGAAATCCGCTCCAACACGGTCCATCTTGTTGATGAAAGCGATTCGAGGCACTTCATACCGGTCCGCCTGACGCCATACCGTCTCCGACTGAGGCTGTACGCCCTCAACTGCGTCGAAGACAGCCACTGCGCCGTCGAGCACCCTGAGAGCCCTTTCGACCTCTACCGTGAAGTCAACGTGCCCGGGCGTGTCGATGATGTTGATCTGACAATCGCGCCATTCGCACGTCGTGGCAGCCGAAGTGATTGTGATCCCGCGCTCTTGCTCCTGAACCATCCAGTCCATCGTAGCCGTGCCGGAGTCGACCTCGCCCAGACGGTGGACGCGGCCGGTGTAGAAGAGAATACGCTCAGTCGTAGTCGTCTTGCCGGCATCGATGTGAGCCATTATTCCTATGTTCCTGATATTACTCAAAGGCATCTGGCCTTGCATATCTCTTCCTCCCTTCCCGCTGCCAACGGCCTGGACGGTCGGCTTACCACCTGTAATGCGCAAAGGCCTTGTTGGCTTCGGCCATCTTGTGCATGTCTTCGCGTTTCTTGATAGAGACTCCCTGGCCCGCCGCCGCGTCGAGAATCTCGCCGGCAAACCGTTCGCTCATAGTCTTCTCCGGTCGCTTCCTGGCGTTAGTCACGATCCACCTGAGGGCCAGCGCCCTGCGCCTCTCAGGCCTCACTTCAATAGGCACCTGATAGGTGGCGCCTCCGACCCTTCGAGGCCTAACTTCGAGAACCGGCATGACGTTTTTCAGCGCACGATCAAAAGTTTCTACTGGCTCTTTTCCGGTCTTGCTCCGAACGATCTCAGCGGCGCCGTAGAAGATCGCCTCAGCAGTGCTCTTCTTGCCAGAGAGCATCAGCTTGTTGACGAACTCCGATACCAGCGTAGACCCATAAACCGGGTCAGGACCCACGTTACTTACTGTGATCCTGCCTCGCCTCGGCATCGCTCACCCTCCCCTCGCGCTCTCTTCTCAAGCGTCACTTCGGGCGCTTTGCTCCGTACTTGGAGCGGCCCTGACGTCTATTTGCAACTCCAGCAGCATCGAGCGTGCCGCGGACGATGTGATACCTCACGCCCGGCACGTCCTTCACGCGGCCGCCTCTGATCAGAACGACCGAGTGCTCCTGGAGGTTATGCCCCACGCCTGGGATGTACGCAGTCACTTCGAGACCGTTCGTCAGCCTCACCCTTGCAATCTTCCTGAGAGCAGAGTTGGGCTTCTTGGGCGTGGTGGTTCTCACCACCGTGCATACCCCCCTGCGCTGCGGTGATCCAGCGCCATAGACAGTCCTCCGATTAAGGGAGTTGTACTGGTACCTCAGGGCGGGAGCCATCGACTTGGTCGAGGCCTTCTCTCGCCCCTTCCTTACCAGCTGATTAATGGTTGGCACATGCGTCACCTCCTTCCGCAAGACTACGACATTTCGGACATAACATGCCCCTTCCACCTATCTCGAGGTGCAAGGGGCACGATTCACTCGTGTAGAATGGCGGCTGCCGCCGCGCCCACATCTATCCCGCACACCTTGCCGAGTTCATCCATGGATTCAACCTGGGTAACCGGAACGCCTTTCGCGCTTGCGAGCGTTTTCAGATCGCGTACGACCCGCTCTTCAGCATCGCGGGCGATATACACCGCACCGACAATCCCGCGCTCCAAGGCTCTCACCGTCTGCTTGGCGCCGATGACCCGGCTCGGGGCAGAGGCGAGTTCCTCGTACATGGACCGCTTTCGCTCCCTTCAAGCTGGCCTGCCTCACACTGCGATAGTAGCTCAGACAGTTTTACATTTTACCATCAGCCGCCGGACGTGTCAAGGGGCGACAGCGCCCCAGCGCCCCGCCAACCCGCAGCGCGTCAGCGCCAAGCGCGCCGCGCTCACAGCTCGGCTTCCGCGTCAGCCTGGCCCAGAGCGGATGCGGCCTTGCCCAGGTGCTCCGCCACGGGCGCTCCAAAATGCCGGTCCGAGCTGGCTGCAAGGCCCCCGCCCGCAGCTTGGGCTGCCGTGAGCGCCTCGAGTCGAGGTCGATCATCAGTGATCGGCGCCACCATAAGCGCTGCATCAGCCTCCGGATCGACCTTGATCCGGATATTCCGGTATCTGGACATCCCCGTTCCGGCCGGTATGAGCTTGCCTATGATGACATTCTCCTTAAGGCCGATGAGCGGGTCGATCCTGCCCTTAATTGACGCATCGGTCAGCACCCGCGTTGTCTCCTGGAAAGACGCAGCTGAAAGGAAGCTGTCGGTCTGGAGCGATGCCTTAGTTATGCCCAACAAAATCGGCTTGAAAGTGGCGTCTTCCATGCCGTTTGCCCGCGCCTCTTCGTTTGTCTCCTCAAATCTGAACACATCGATGGTCTCTCCCGGAAGCATGCTGGTTTCGCCCGGATTCTCCACTTTGACCTTGCGCATCATCTGCCTCACAACGACCTCGATATGCTTGTCGTTGATCTCCACGCCCTGCGAGCGGTATACGTCCTGCACTTCCCGGACGATGTACTGCTGAACTGCCACCGGCCCGCGAATGCGCAATATATCATGGGGGTTCAAAGAACCCTCGGTGAGCTTGTCGCCGGCAACCACCCTATCGCCCTCGCGCACCTCGAGGCGCGCGCCGAACGGCACCGAGTATTCATGTTCTTCGCCGGAATCGGTGGTGATGATTACTTTGCGGACGCCTTTGACCTCCGCTATGCGCGCTACACCGTCGTACTCCGTCACGGTGGCCAGCCCTTTGGGTTTTCTAGCCTCAAACAGCTCCTCCACGCGGGGCAGGCCTCGGGTAATGTCGTCGCCCGCGACTCCGCCCGTGTGGAACGTTCTCATCGTGAGCTGCGTGCCGGGCTCGCCGATTGACTGAGCCGCGATAGTGCCCACAGCCTCGCCCACTTCCACCAAGTTGCCTGTGGCCAGGTTCCGCCCGTAGCAACTGACGCACACGCCATACCTGGTGCGGCACTTGAGCACTGAGCGGATGGTCCACGACTTGTAGCCGGCCTGCTCGATCTCCTGAGCCTGATCCTCGTTGATCATCTCACCGACCTTGAGGAGCACTTCTTCTGTATCCCGGTTGATCAGTTCCTTCAAACTGACCCGCCCGGTTATGCGCTCAGCCAGGCTCTCAATGACGGTGTCGCCTTCCATAAGCGCCGTGGCTTCGATGCCCTCGTCAGTGCCGCAGTCGTCTTCACGGACTATCACATCCTGCGCCACGTCCACCAGGCGGCGGGTCAAGTAGCCCGAGTCGGCGGTCCTGAGAGCCGTGTCGGCCAGTCCCTTGCGCGTTCCATGCGTGGAAATGAAGTATTCCAGCACGGTGAGGCCCTCACGGAAGTTGGCCTTGATGGGTACATCGATGGTCCGCCCTGACGGGTCGGCCACCAGGCCGCGCATGCCTGCCAGCTGGTTCAGCTGCTGCACGTTGCCGCGGGCGCCTGAGGTGGCCATCATGTAGACCGGGTTGAGCTGGTCCACGGTGAACTCCTCGGGCCTGCCCGCGCCGCTTTCACGCGCCTGCTCAACCCTCTCCCTCATGATCTCCTCCGGGTTGAGGTGCCTCAGCATGGCCTTCTGGACCTTTTCGCGCGCTTCGGTCCACACATCAATTACCAGGCTGTACTTCTCGTCCTCCAGCAACAGGCCCCGCCTGTACTGGCCTTCGATCTGTTCGACCTTCTTCTCGGCTTCACGTATGATCTCCACTTTTTCTTCGGGGATCGCGATGTCGCCGATTCCCACGGTGGTGCCTGAGATAGTCGCATAGTGGAATCCCAGACGCTTGAGGGCGTCCAGAACACTGGCAGTCATCGCGTTACCGCTCGTCCGCCTTATCTTGCCCACCAGCTTGCTCAGGAAACTCTTGCTTGCAGGCTTCCTGCTGCGTCCGCCGCCCGATGCTAGAAACTCATCGAACGACACTCCACGTGGCACGAAATCGCCTGCTGTGAGCTGATCGTCGAACGAGGCCTCGGCCGAGTTGATATACGGGAAATCATCCGGGAAAATCTCGTTGAACACGAGTTTTCCAACGGTCGTGACTATCCTGCGGGTATCGGCTTCCTCCGCACCGAGCACCTTCTTGCTCTCGGGCATCCGCACCATTACCCGTGAGTGCAGCGCAACCACGCCCGCATCGTAGGCTGCCCTCGCGGCGTCCGGATTCTCGAAGATCTTGCCTTCGCCGCGGGCGCCCACGCGCTCAAACGTGAGGTAATAGCAGCCTAGGACCATGTCCTGCGTGGGCGTGGCCACCGGGCCGCCGTGAGCGGGCGAGAGTATGTTGTTGACCGACAGCATCAGAAGCCTCGCCTCGGACTGGGCCTCAGCCGAGAGCGGCACGTGCACGGCCATCTGGTCGCCATCAAAGTCCGCGTTATACGCGGTACACACCAACGGATGGATCTGAATCGCCCTGCCCTCGACCAAGACGGGTTCGAAGGCCTGTATCCCCAGCCTGTGCAGGGTAGGGGCACGGTTGAGCAACACCGGATGCTGGGCGATGATCTCCTCGAGCACGTCCCAGACCTCGGACCTGACGCGCTCCACCATCCGTTTGGCGCTCTTAATATTGTGCGCTAAGCCCCGGTCGACCAGTCGCTTCATGACGAACGGCTTGAACAGCTCCAAGGCCATCTCCTTGGGCAGTCCGCACTGATGCATCTTCAGAGTGGGGCCGACCACGATCACTGAACGCCCCGAGTAGTCGACGCGCTTGCCGAGAAGGTTCTGGCGGAAACGCCCCTGCTTGCCCTTGAGAAGGTCGGATATGGACTTGAGCGGCCTGTTGCCGGGGCCCGTCACCGGCCTTCCGCGGCGGCCGTTGTCGATCAGAGCATCCACTGCTTCCTGCAACATCCGCTTCTCGTTGCGCACGATGATATCCGGCGCCTCGAGCTCCAGGAGCTTCTTCAACCTGTTGTTGCGGTTTATCACACGGCGATACAGATCATTCAGATCGCTGGTAGCGAACCTACCGCCATCAAGCTGCACCATAGGGCGGAGATCGGGCGGGATCACCGGCACGACCTCCAGGATCATCCACTCGGGCCTGTTCCCGGACTTGCGGAATGCCTCGGTCACTTCCAGGCGACGGATCGCTCGGATTCGCCTCTGGCCGGAGGTACCGTCGATCTCCTCCCGCAGTTCGTGAGCGAGTTCATCCAGGTCGATCTGGCGCAGAAGCTCCTGAACTGCCTCTGCCCCCATCAACGCCCTGAACAGCTGCCCGTACTTATCCCTGTAATCCCGGTACTCCGCCTCGGTCAAGAGCTGCTTCCTGGCCAGCGGCGTGTCGCCCGGGTCGGTTACTATATAGGAAGCAAAGTATAGGATCTTCTCGAGAGCCCTAGGGGACATATCCAGAAGCAGCCCCATACGGCTAGGAATGCCCTTGAAATACCAAATGTGCGAGACCGGGGCCGCAAGTTCAATGTGGCCCAGCCTTTCGCGGCGCACCTTGGCGCGGGTGACCTCGACTCCGCACTTGTCGCACACGACTCCCTTGTAACGAATGCGTTTGTACTTCCCGCAGTGGCACTCCCAGTCACGCTGGGGTCCAAATATCTTCTCGCAGAATAGTCCCTCGCGTTCGGGCTTGAGAGTGCGGTAGTTAATGGTCTCAGGCTTCTTGACCTCGCCGCTCGACCACCCACGTATCTGTTCCGGGGATGCCATTGCTATCCTGATCCGGTCGAAATCATTGACGTCCAGCATCCGCCTCTCCCCCTTCTTCGCCCACGGGCTCCTTATCTATGCTATCGTCAGCACTATCTTCAGCACTATCTTCATCGTTATCTTCAACATCCGGCTCGGAGCCATCGTCCTCGCCATTGCTCTCCTGGATATCCTGGCCGACATCCGCGCCTGCGTCCTCTTCCGGCTCTTCGTATGCCGGGGCAACGCGGTCAATCCTGCTGGACCTGTCGCCAATGTCGATCCCAAGTTCCCGCGCAGTGCCCTCGATATCTTCGTCGGGCTCGCGGATCTCGATCTCCCGCTCATCGTCCGACAGCACCTTGACGTCGAGGCACAAGCTCTGCAGTTCCTTGATGAGCACCTTGAAGGACTCCGGCACTCCAGGCTCGGGCACATTGTCGCCCTTGACTATCGCTTCGTAGGTCTTCACGCGGCCCGCGATGTCGTCGGACTTCACTGTAAGCAGTTCCTGAAGAGTGTACGCCGCGCCATAGGCCTCCAGCGCCCACACCTCCATTTCGCCGAAACGCTGCCCGCCGAACTGCGCCTTGCCGCCCAGCGGTTGCTGAGTAACGAGCGAATACGGCCCGGTGGAACGGGCGTGTATCTTGTCGTCCACAAGGTGCATGAGCTTCATCAGATAGGCGTAGCCCACGGTGACCTCGCGATCGAAGCGATCTCCGGTTCTGCCGTCGTAAAGCACCATCTTGCCATCTTGGGGCAGGCCGGCCTTCCCTAGATATTCGAATATGTCGTCCTCGCGCGCCCCGTCGAAGACCGGAGTGGCGATGTGCATGCCCAGCGTGGCAGCTGCCCATCCCAGATGCGTCTCGAGCACCTGCCCGATGTTCATTCGCGATGGAACTCCCAGCGGGTTCAGGACTATCTGTATGGGGCGGCCGTCGGGAAGGAACGGCATGTCCTCCACCGGCAGGATCCTGGCTATGACGCCTTTGTTCCCGTGGCGGCCGGCCATCTTGTCGCCCTCGGAGATTTTTCGCTTCTGAGCCACATACACGCGCACCAACTTGTTAACGCCCGGCCCCAGCTCATCGCCATTTTCGCGCGAGAACACGTGAACCGCGACTACCTTGCCCGCCTCGCCATGAGGCACCTTCAGAGAAGTATCGCGTACATCCCGCGCCTTCTCGCCAAAGATCGCCCGAAGCAGTCTCTCCTCCGGCGTAAGCTCGCTCTCGCCCTTGGGCGTGACCTTTCCCACCAGGATGTCGCCGGTGCGAACCTCGGCGCCCACGCGGATGATCCCCTCGTGGTCCAGATCCTTCAGGGCGTCTTCGCCCACGTTGGGGATGTCGCGGGTTATCTCCTCCGGACCCAGTTTGGTGTCGCGAGCCTCAGACTCGTACTCCTCAACATGAATGGACGTGAACACATCGTCGCTTACCAAGCGCTCCGATATGAGAATCGCGTCCTCGTAGTTGCAGCCTTCCCAGGGCATGAACGCGACCAGCACATTCCGCCCCAAAGCCATTTCGCCCTGGTCGGTAGACGGGCCGTCGGCCAGCACATCGCCGACTTCCACACGCTGCCCAACTCTTACGATGGGGCGCTGGTTCATGCAGGTACCCTGATTGGAGCGGGCGAACTTCATGAGACTGCAATGGTCGAGTTCGCCATCGTCCCTGCGCACTCTTACAAAGTCGGCGCAGACGCGCTCCACGGTTCCGGCCCGCTTGGCCGAGAGCACCACGCCTGAATCAACAGCGGCCTTCAGCTCCATACCGGTCCCCACAAGCGGCGCCTCCGTTCGGATGAGCGGCACAGCCTGGCGCTGCATGTTCGAACCCATCAGCGCGCGTCCGGCATCATCATTCTCCAAGAACGGAATGAGCGCAGTGGCGATCGACACCAACTGCTTGGGGGACACGTCCATGAAGTCAACCTGTTCAGGCGAGACAATGAGAATGTCGTCCCTAAGACGGCACGTGACTCTGGGATTGACGAAGCTTCCATCGTCCTTCAGACGCTCGTTTGCCTGGGCGATTGTGTATCTGTCTTCAACATCGGCAGTGAGATACTGGATCTCGCTTGTGACCTTGCCCTCTTCGACCTTTCGGTAAGGCGTTTCAATGAAGCCGTACTCGTTGATCCGAGCATAAGTGCACAGCGACCCGATCAGGCCGATGTTGGGTCCTTCAGGGGTTTCAATCGGGCACATCCTGCCATAGTGGGAGTGATGCACATCGCGAACGTCGAAACCCGCCCTCTCACGCGACAGCCCTCCGGGGCCCAGCGCCGACAGGCGTCTCTTGTGGGTCAGCTCCGCCAGCGGGTTGGTCTGGTCCATAAATTGCGACAGCTGGCTGGACCCGAAGAACTCCTTCACCGCCGCCACAACAGGCCTAGTGTTGATGAGCGCCTGCGGAGTGACGGCCTCTACATCTTGAATAGTCATACGCTCCCGTATGACGCGTTCCATACGCGATAGCCCTATCCTGAACTGATTTTGCAGCAACTCGCCGACCGACTTGAGCCTCCGGTTGCCCAGATGGTCGATGTCGTCAGTGACGCCGATGCCGTGCTGCAGATTGACCAAGTAGTTGACTGCAGCCACGATGTCGGCGGGCGTGATGACCTTAACATCGGACGCCAAGTAGCCGTTGCCCAGGACCTTGGCCTCCTTGCCATCAGCATCGAGCACGTAGGCTTCGGTGAGATGCCGAGCGCGCTCGATCATCCTTGCCACCTCTGCCTTGCGCGCCGTGATCTTCTCGCCCGCGCGAGGGGCCTCAAAGTCGGCGGCGTCGCCCAATACCTCTCCGGTATCAGGGTCCACCACAGCGCCCAGCACTTCCCCGGTGTTGGGGTCAACAGCCGCGACACGCCCGATGCCGGCCAGCCCTTGGCGGCCATCGTCGCTGAACAGAGACCTCGACAGGGCCTTGCCGATCAATCTGTCGGCAAGCTCGAGTTTCTTGTTGAGCTTGTAGCGTCCGACCCCTCCAAGGTCATACCGCTTGGGGTCGTAGAACAGCGACTCAAACAGAGACCTGGCGCTCTCCACAGCAGGCGGTTCGCCTGGGCGAAGCCTCTTGTAGATCTCTACCAGAGCCTCCTCCTCGTTGTTGGTATTGTCGCGCTCAAGCGTGTTCCGGATGAACTCGTTCTCGCCGAACGCCTCCATAATACGCTGAGTCGAGCCAAATCCAAGCGCCCTCAGAAGAACCGTCGCGGGTATTTTTCGCGTCCGGTCGACGTGCACATATACGACTTCGGCCGCGTCGGTCTCGAATTCCAGCCAAGCGCCGCGGTTGGGTATTATGGACGCGCTGTACAGTGTCTTACCGGAAGGGTCTTTTGCCATGTCGAAATACGTTCCCGGCGACCGTACCAGCTGACTAACGATGACTCGCTCAGCCCCGTTGATGATGAAAGTGCCTGTTTCGGTCATCAGAGGGAAATCTCCCATGAAGACTTCCTGCTCCTTGACCTCGCGGGTATCGTTGTTGATCAGCCGCACCTTCACCTTGAGCGGAGCCGCGTACGTCACATCCCGCTGTTTGCACTGGTCCTCTGTGTACTTGGGCGACCCGAGCGAGTATCCGGTGAACTCGAGGGCAAGGTTTCCCGTGAAATCCTGCACCGGTGAGATGTCGCGGAACGTCTCGAGCAGGCCCTCATCGAGAAACCACTTGTAGGACTTCTGCTGAATCTCGATGAGGTTGGGAACTTCAAGAACGTCCTTTATTCTGGAGAACGATATCCTCTTGCGCACCATCGGTCTCTCGGCAATGCCCATGCAATCCACCCTGCTTCCTTGTATGATTCCCGGGCATAACGAATAGCGCGGACTTCAATGACTTTTGGCGCCCCTCCTCCAGTCAAATCCGCGCTCAAACTAGCACACCGAACCTGTAAATATCATGCTTGTTCATTTGTCCCCTTATACCCCATTGTGACAATGAGTTATGTTATCACAAGACCGGCCCTGAGTCAAGGCAATTCGCGAATTGTGGATCGCCCTGGGGCCCTGTTGCCGGGGACTTCCGATCCCTCCCGGCGCGGCGCGGCCCGGCCCGTCAAGACTCCTCGCGGATGTCCATCGATGGACCGGGCGCGTTTCCGGCTACTGCGATACTGCAACATGCAGCATCGCAAGCTACTTGATCTCGATCTGCGCTCCAGCCTCAACCAGCTTCGCCTTGACCGCTTCGGCCTCTTCCTTCTTGACGCCTTCCTTGACGGGCTTAGGCGCGTTGTCGACGAGGTCCTTGGCTTCCTTCAGGCCCAGACCGGTCAGCTCGCGGACCACCTTGAGCACGGGGATCTTCTTGTCGCCGGGGCTCACCAGTATCACGTCGAACTCGGTCTTCTCCTCGACTTCAGCGTCCGGAGCGGCGGCGCCGTTGCCGGCCGCAGGCATAGCGGCCATGGGCATGGCAGCGCTGACTCCGAACTTCTCCTCGAGAGCCTTGACCAGTTCGGCCAGGTCGAGGACTGTCATGGTCTCAATGGCGGAAAGGATTTCTTCCTTAGTCATAGCGTAAGTTCCTCCCTCTTACTCAGCCTCGACGGCCACAGTGCCGCCCGCGGCTTCTTCCTTCTGCTTTCTGACTGCTTCCAGAGCCCATACGAGCTTGCGTGCGGGACCAGCCAGCACGTTGACAAGCCCTGCGATGGGCGATTTCATCGAGCCAACAACCTGAGCCAGCAGGATCTCCCTAGACGGCAGGGCAGCAAGGCGGGCGACCTGATCACGGTCGATGGTCTCTCCTCTGAGGACGCCGCACTTAATCTTTAGGATCTTGCTCTCCTTGGCAAACCCAGCAAGTATCCTCGCTGCCGCAACTGGATCCTGACCCGAAAACGCAATAGCGGTGGGGCCCTCCAGATACGGATCGAGCCCATTTACCCCCGCGTTGTCAGCTGCGATCTTGATCAGCGTGTTCTTATAGACCTTGTACTCGACTCCGGCTTCGCGCAGGCTGCGGCGCAACTTCATAACCTGGCCCACGTTGAGCCCTCTGAAGTCGGCGAGCACAGCCGCAGTCGACGAGCCAAACCTGGTTTCAAGCTCCTGAACGACCTGGGTCTTCTCGGGTGTAGGCATTCTTACACCTCCGTTCGCGTCAATCTACACCGACTGGTTGCCACTGGCCGCTTGCCACTGGCCTCGAGCGTTCCGAAGCGGGCTTCTGCGCTGCCGCCTCGATTGACAACAGAAAGGGACCTCGGCGCGTATGCGGCCGGAGGTCCCTGAAATGTCGGGATTTGTGGCTCTCCTCCGGCCTCGGCTGGCGGACACCTCGCGATACCTCGCTGTATCCATTAAGCGCGCGACCCGCGTCGCTCGGGCACCTGCTGTCTCTGGCCTGGCGCTTCTTTCTATTGTCAAGGCAGAAGAATGCTACCTCTCGACACTCATCGTCGCTGCCGACTGCGGGCTGATATAGATGCCCGGGCTCATGGTCGCCGCCACCGACACGCTCTTCACATAGGCGCCCTTTGCAGCGGCCGGACGCGCCTTCACGATGGCGTCCATCAACACTGATAGGTTGCCCATGAGCTTCTCGGCGCCGAACGAAGCCTTGCCGATGGGCACATGAATGATGCCCGCCTTGTCCAGTCGGTACTCCACCTTGCCGGCCTTGATCTCGGAGATCGCTCGTGCGATGTCGAAGGTCACCGTGCCGGTTTTGGGGTTCGGCATGAGGCCCCTCGGGCCCAGTATCTTGCCGAGCCTGCCCACAACGGACATCATGTCGGGAGTTGCAACGGTGATGTCAAAATCCATCCATCCGCCTCTGATTTTCTCAGCCAATTCGTCTGCTCCCACATAGTCAGCGCCGGCCTCTTCGGCCTCGTGCGCCTTCTCGCCCTTGGCAAACACGAGGACTCGCTTGGTCTTGCCCGTTCCGTACGGGAGGACCACCGCGCCGCGTACCTGCTGGTCAGAACGGCGGGGGTCTACACCCAGGCGGATGTGGGCTTCGACCGTCTCATCGAACTTGGCTCGGGCGACCTCTCCGATAAGCCTGACAGCCTCGGCGGGCTCGTAGAGCTTCGCCCTGTCGATCAGCTTTGAAGAGTCTTGATACTTCTTTCCTTTGGACATCCGGGTTTACCTCCTTCGTGGTGCTGACGGACTTGATCCTCCCACGATTCGGGCCGGGGCCCGAGGACTACTCCTCGACTACCTCCACGCCCATGCTGCGGGCGCTCCCGGCCACCAGTTTCATGGCGGCCTCAATGTCGTTGGCATTTAGGTCCGGCATCTTGATCTTCGCGATCTCTCTCACCTTGTCCATCGTGAGTTTGGCTACCTTGTCCTGGTTGGGCTCGGCTGAACCATGTTCCAACCCGGCCGCCTTCTTTATCAGGAAGGAAACCGGCGGCGTCTTGAGCACGAGCGTGTAGGATCTGTCGTCATACACAGTGACCTCTACAGGTATAATCGTGCCCACCTGGTCAGCGGTGCGAGAGTTGAAGTTCTTGCAGAACTCGACGATGTTGATCCCGGTAGGGGCCAACACCGGTCCCACAGGCGGCGCGGGAGTAGCCTTGCCCGCGTTCAGTTGAAGCTTGACCACAGCTGTGACTTTCTTCGCCATAGACTGACACCTCCTCCCCGAGTGGCGCTATAGCTTCTGGACTCCCGAAAAATCGAGTTCCACCGGGGTTTCGCGTCCGAACACTGAAAGCAATACGCGGAGCTTGCCTTTCTCGGCGTTGACCTCTTGGATGATGCCGTCAAAGCCCTGGAATGGCCCGGATACGACTTTGACCTGCTCGCCCGGTTCGAAGTCCACGCGGATCTTGGGCTCTGCCTCCACTCCCATATGCCTGAGAACAGCGCGGGCTTCATCCTCAGTGAGGGGAATGGGCTTGTTGCCGGAACCGACGAACCCTGTTACGCCCGGAGTGTTCCTCACCACGTACCACGAGTCGTCGCTCATCGACATCTCCACCAGAACGTAGCCGGGGAATCGTTTCCGTTTGACGATCTTCTTCTTGCCGTCCTTGAGCTCTGTCTCCTCGTCAGTAGGGACAAACACGCGGAAGATCTTGTCTTCCTTTTCCATGGTCTTGACGCGGCGTTCGAGGTTGGCCTTGACCTTGTTCTCGTAGCCGGAGTACGTGTGTATCACGTACCACTCTGCACCATTCTGGCTCACATCAGCGTTCATTCGCCCTATGCAGCTGCCTTGATGATCTTGTCGATCACGAACGACAGGCCCAAGTCAATAAGACCTAGGAACACCGCCACGATCGCCACATACACGACGACAGCGACAGTAAAGGATGTGAGCTGTTTTCGGTCAGGCCACTGGACGCGCCGGAATTCCGCCCGCACTTCCCGCAGGAACTTGCCGATTCCGCCGAAGAACCCGCGAGTCCGCGTGAGGAGAGTCGGTTTGGCCTCAGAAGCCATGATATGGATCCCTCCCCTGTGAAACACGTCTAGATTATACCTAGCGGGTTTCCTTGTGTAAAGTGTGAGCCCTGCAGAACTTGCAGTACTTCTTCCGCTCAATTCGGTCGGGATCGTTCTTCTTGTTCTTGGTCGTCTGGTAATTGCGGTTCTTGCACTCACCGCACTGGAGGGTGATTCCTTCCCGCATTTGACTGGACCTCCCTCATGTCGTGGCGCCTGTGCCCCGCGCTGCGGACCCTCGGCCGCTCGCCACGCTGCGACCCCTCGGCCGCGGCCTTTCGCTTCGAGCCCCAGCCGCGGTCGCTCCCCGACAAGCCGATCCCGCGCATCTCGTCGCCTGTTGGAGACGTTCCGCATCAAGGGCGTGAAACGCGCCCCACATCATGGGGGCGCAGGCATAGTCACTATTAGAAGCTATCATACCTCGCGGAGCCTGTCAATTGCCATCCAGAAAGCGTTCTTGCTTTTAGTCGGGGGCGCGCTCCTGATCATCTCGCTGGCGGCGGCGGGCCGACCGGCAGCGTGGAGGGATCGTAGCCAATAGCCGGGCGATGGAACGCGCGAGCATCGACTGCGCACCCAAGCGGCTTGCCGTGAACACCTCGTTCAC